>Ga0307509_10000278_pt1 | contig 84500 bp, 93 predicted proteins | sample 10_EM_MG_FD_202245 | JGI IMG/M metagenome (GOLD analysis project Ga0307509, IMG submission 202245) | Populus trichocarpa ectomycorrhiza microbial communities from riparian zone in the Pacific Northwest, United States - 10_EM | ecosystem: Host-associated > Plants > Roots > Unclassified | place...
TGAGTTTAAATACAAGAGTTCTCCCAGAGCGATAGTAATCAGATATCCTGCAACCACAATCATTACCGGGCAGTGCACCTTGCCCTGCATGTCCTGTGATCCCACATGAAACCTAAGAGTCATAACAAAAACTAAACTTAACATAAACTACCGGGCCCTAATATAGCTCCGGGGCTGTAAAACAATCAAACTAATCAAAGTAAGCAAAGTAATCAAACTAAACATAGGAAATCCTGCACTCTGCTCCTGTATACAGTTACTGGAACATGTATACATGTTACAAGAATATACTTGGTTGAACGGCGATCTCAGAGTTCCACTTGCCCTTTAACTATTATCTCTCTTTATTCTCGAGCTCTCTGAAGACTCCCTTAGATCTAGCGCTTGCCGGTCAACCTCTAGCCCTCTATTGTACCTTTTTGTTAGACAGGAGTAAACCTGTTACAGTTTCCCTTCCCTCTTCTCTTCTCTTTACCTTAACCTTCCTTCCTCTTGCTTCCAGCTTAGCTTAGTCCCTGCTCGGCATGTCACACTATAAAAATATGCTATATTTCTGAAAACACCATATTTCTTTATACAGAGAGCAAAATATCCATAATCGGAAATATTAAATCATAGAGAGATAGCCAATATACTCTAGGATATTCTCTATCAATATGGAAGCAATCAAAGGTGTTCCACTCAAGCAGGAGCAGAAATTATGATGTTGTGAAATATTATGGGTCAAGACATTCTGTATTCTATATTTTGCAAGATTGTAATTTCTATTACTACCCAACAGTGTCATATCCTATTGCTTCCATTTTTATGCAGAATATACTAGCGGATATTGTCTATCTATCTATGATTTAAAATTTTCAATTATGGATCCCCCGTTCTCTGTATAAAGAAATATGCTGTTTTCAGAAATATAGCATATTTCCACATTGTGACATGCCGAGCAGGGCCTTAATCAATCTTGAACTTCTTCACTTCTTAATACAAATTCCTTGCGTTCACCCCAAGTGAGCCCCTCTACTCAGCTGCACAAAACCCTGCTGGTTCATTCCTTCCCTCCACCTCGATCATTTTTAACAGCAGATTTTTCACTGGAACGAATGACAATTTATGATGCAACTTTTCTTCGAAAGAAAGTGTTCCACGCCTATATCGTAGGAAATCTGCTGCCCGAGGACGTTTTGTTTTGTGTTCGACTCCCCTCCCCGAGTAATTCCACATGACCAAATGGCCTCTACTTTGTGGTCACGGCACCTTCATTCCTAACGTACCACACTCGACATTTCTAAAGGCTCTAGAATGAGAGCTAGGTATTCGTGGGCCCGGTTACGGCAGTTCCTACGAAATATGGTGTTGGGGAGCCATTATTATTATCATAAGTGAATCGCTTATGCCTTCCCCCACCCCACACCTATATAAAATCGCAGAGCAAGTTATCACCCATACCCCACAGGTGCCGCTTAGGCTTAGGTATTCAGACAAATCAACTCACCAGCGAAGCCCTTCAAGAGAACTCTGGATTAACACACGAAAGTGTGGATCTCTGTTCACAGCTGACTAACTCCAATCATATTGTTGGCAAGTACCAATTCGAGCACAAACTTCTACCCTCAACTACTCTAGCTATCAAACAATGCCCGTTCATCAAACGCCTACCCCGACTCAGCAGTCAACTTTATTCCCAAACGCCTTCTTGTACTCTGCAGCCAGTCTCGGAAAAAGCCCCTTCAAAGCATTCTCCCGAGCGATCTTAACGTCCAACTCATATCTCGTAAACTGCCCCGACTCTTCTGGCGCTGTTTTCCCATGATAGGCAACATCTCCAACGGCAGCCGTGTACGGATAATCCGATGCATAGAGTATGCGTTCCACGGGGAAGCCGTTGTCCAGCGTTACCGGCCATTGTATCGGTGCTGAAATGGCCGTGTCGACAAAGATGTTGCTGGTCCTTATCACCTCGAAGACAGACTTTCCATCGTTCATCTTTTTAGCAGACGGGCCAACGTCATCCAGGCGCTTTGCCATGAACGGGAATGCGCCTCCGTTGTGGGAGAAGATGAATTTGAGGTTCGGGTAGCGGGTGAATACGCCGTTGATTATGGTGCTCGCCATGGCGCGGGCGGTGTCAAAGGCGTATTCAAAGACGTCTAGTAATGGAAGGTTAGTTGTAGCTTGTATTTCGAGGTGGTGTGCTTACATGGTTTGTACTCCAGCCCCGGCGGCATAACGGTGTCCGAAGGGTGGACGAAAATCGCCGCACTGTGCTTATCCAACTCTTCCCACATGGGATCAAATGCCGGATCGCCAAGGTATTTGTTCCCCATAGCTGTAGATAGCGCGAACCCGTCTGGCTTGACCTCCTGGGTGTATATATCCTTCACAAAGTCCAAGGTCTCATTAACATGCGGGAAGGGCAACATAGCAAACGTCCCTTCGCGCTATTAGCTCCCGCCATACCTAGGTGCAATGAGAAAGCAAGAACGAAAGTAAAACCTACCGAAGCGAAGGGGGTTCGACTCCTGAACCTTCAACTGAGCTTTCAGAGTCCTCTCGCAGAGGTCCTTCCACTTCGCCGGCGGCCATTGGGTATGCCATTCCATCTTAATACTTGGCGCTAGCACGGCTGTCTGGATTCCCATGGAATCCATATACTTCAGGTGGTCATCCGTGCCTTTTGGGAAAAAGAAGGGTTGAGCTCCATCGTTTGTGAATTCTGACACGAGCTCTGGGACTGAGTCTCCAAAGTAGTGGTGATGTGTCTTGAGATATCAGGTTAGCAAGTTCTGCGCGCCGGGACAAAGATGACTCACGTCAATTCTCCCGAGTCCTGTAAATGCTGTTGAAGCGTTCATTTTCGAATGTGATTTCCTGGAATGATGGCCGGAAGGAAATGCTAAGAAATGTAGCGCTCCCTTTTAGCAAGCCTCTCGAGAAATTACTATAGATCAATTGCTTATAATTACAGGGCTCGGGGAATGATACCCTAACGCCGATCCAGCGGCAGTTACGTCTCCGAGACGAAAATTTCGCCGTTCCACCCGTTTTTAATCCGCTCGAGCATTTACGAAGACTTAGCAAATCGCTGATGGTGTTATGCTACTATACATCCGACCTTGTGCTATTAATACGTGAGGGCCCGAGTAAATATTCGGTTCCTCCTCGAAATTGATAAATTACCCTACAACCAACACTGGTGAGAGTGTTAGGATCACTACTGACCACGTCCATCCATATAGCTTTTCCAAGAGCGTACCAGTGCTATTGATTCAATCCTGAGCCTTTCCTTCTACCCCACTTAGAGACTATCAGAGCTTTGGCGGTACTGTACTGTACCGTCAGGTATTGACCACTGGAGGCAGAAGTACATTTTAAGCTTCATCCATCCCGCAGTTAAGGGTCATCCTACCCGAAATACTGCTCTCATTCTTGCTCGTATTCAAGGATTCCTAACATATACTGCAGGTATTACGAGGTAGACCCTCCTAACTCTAGTCCTGTACCCCCCTGCCCCTCTGGACCTTAGTGTTGCTGGCAATATCTCAACCTTGATCGCCAACAATCCTTCCCCTAAAACTCAACTGGGAAAGTCAGCAGCGCAGACTCCCTCGATTGGGAGATTCAACGCTGAAATTGTTCCAGCACTTAATTTTTTACTCACTTTGGGGGGATTCCCCAACATACCCTCCCGTCACCTCGGTCAGAGGCAGTTCTCGCGACCGATAACTCATAGCCCAAAGACTAAAGAAAGCCCTACCCTCCGCCGCCGGAAGCATTTCTACAGCTACCGTAAAAACTTGAATAATTGAACCGTGTGCTATGAAGTCCGAAATTCCCTTCTCTGGAATGGGGGCAAAAAACACACCAAAAACACCGCCCCTCCCCCTGCTGAGACAGAAAAAAGAAAAAAGTTTATTGACCTTACTTAGAGAGGAAAGTCCAACGACATAGCACACGGTTCAATTATTCGAGTTTTTACGGGTAACTTAACCTCTAATGACGCAACCACAACGTAGTGTGAAGTCTGACTTATCGCCCAATACTCTAGACACCGGGACCCGGCTCCGGCTCCTGAGACCCTGATGCACTCATCCAAGTTTGTCTGCACCTCCGATCTCAACCTTATCAAGAGAGCGATCTAGTGCTTTCTAGAAAAAAATTTATCTTAAATGCTCCGACGCTTATTGTACTCGTACAGTACTCGCGCGGCCGAGTTGCTCTTGGACACCCACATAGAGTAGTCATCGCCGGACCAATAAGTGGACAATCTGATGGTGGCAAGTGGCGTGATGCAATTTGCTATACCGTAGAAATTATGTGGCTATGTAATGATCCCCTTCTCATAGATAAGCAATGTGGTACCCTCAGTTGTTTTGTAGCGTATATGATTATTAATGATGTTGCCCCGGATAAGCTTGCCATTCGCCAGCGGGATTGCTGCTCTATCTGGGTGTCCAAGAGCAACTCGGCCGCGCGAGTACTCGAGTATATGTTTTTCCAGTGACGGATAAAGTATCAAGTCCTATTAGCTCGCTTGAGTTAGCCCAACTCGTTACTCGATATTAATATATCACCCCCGGCTGGCCCTGCCAGCAAAAACCTGCCCCGTAGGTCAACAGGTTCCCAATATGTCCCCGACAAGCTCTTCCGAGGGTATCCGTTATCGATTTTTTTCTAACTCGCGGAACTGAACTAAAGAAGCGTTGCTTACCGTGGTGAGAGGGGGGACCCTTCAGTAAAGTGCGGAGGGGGGATTATTTCTCACTGTGATCTCATCAGTACAAAGTCCCCTATACCGGAGAAAAGCCTATTGACTGCGACACGGAGGCTATAGGCGCACCTTGCTCCGACTGTGCCCATTGGCCATGCGCTGTACCGTACTGTACAGTACGCCTCACTGATGGAAGAGCTTGGAGCCCCCCTTCCCCTAATTTCACACCATGAGTTACTTCATAAGCCCCTATCAAACCCTTTCGATACAAACAAAAATATATTGGCAATCAAACTGTAGCAGGAAGGCCATTGTAATTTATCTTTTAACAATTCTTTGTGTTCAAACTATTGCCAAGAGTGGGTTGGGATGTTGAGCTGGTAAGTACGAGTAAGCGATACTCCAGATTTTAAATGAAAGCTCCCATGCAAAGGACACATTCATATATGATACCCGAGTAATGTCGCCTCTAGCATATCCGCAACAACTTTTAACCGACGCAACTTAAGAGCGCAAAAAGTTCATACAATCAAAGCCCATGGAAATCCACTGCTATCGATAAGAGTTACCCCAATGTTTACTCCATAAAGCATGTTCCTTGAGTTCCTTAAGTGAGATTTTGGTGCTAGATGTGGGGGGGCGTTAAGATCTTCCACCCACCAGTTGTACCCGTGCAACAGCATTTCCGCGTACAAATACGATTAGATCTACAAACAGCAAACAAGGAGCTATCTGGAGGATATGAAAATCCCTAATCCCGACGCATCAAGGAAACAGAGAAAGGGGATTGGAGGTACTCTGTCAGTGCATGCCTCAATTTTATGAGAAGATGCCGTGCTCATCCTATTCTCGTATTCCTTGCACCCGCGAACATGTCATCAGCGACCACTGGTGTAGCACTAACACTGCAGTTGGCCGGGAGCCCCATACTAGTGTGCCTGCTTTCCCCGGTATGTCAACGTGGGAGATTTTCAGGCAGGTTTCATTGAGCAACGCGATCAAATCGCCGTGCCATGCAACAGGATATCTTCATCTTATATCACTCAGCTCGGAGAATGCTGGGGTCAAGCTGAAAGGAACCGCTAAAAGGGAACCATCTAATAGATTTTATGGGGAAACTTGACACATGTCTGGGTATGGGGCAGTACCTGTAGCAGACAAGAAGTCTCCCGGGAATAGTCGCTGTAGATTTTCATGGGGCGATCAGGTACTCATAGATCTTTACAACGTATCTTGTGAATAATACTTAATCCGCAAATACATCTGAGGGGTTAAGTTTAGGAAAAACACAAAGAGACCTACTACCAATGACAACCAGGACGGCTTGATGACTAAGCAACATCATCATCCTCCTCCTCCGCCCAACCCATTATACCCAACACGAATAGTCCATACACGGGGCGTGATCAAAAAAGGAGGAAAAATTTGGATGTGGAGGAGACAGGGGCTAAGGGTGTCGGCGGAGGCGTGTGGATGGGAGTAGCGAGGAACTACAAGATGTCTAAAAACATTGGTTCTAGGCATTTGCACAATGATCGCTCATGATGGTGATTGTCATAATGAAATTGCGGCTTTCTAGGGAGGGAGGGAGGTTTATCTTTCTCCAAAGGTAGCATTGAGAGAAACTGCTGTTTCCCTTTGATAGTGTACTCGAGTAAGTGAAGGTAAATGTATATGATAAAAAAGGATCAATTAAAAAGGATATAATAAACGGAATAAATAGCACAAGAACAAAGCTATGGATATACCGGCAACCTGCAGCAGGCAGCATATGCACTCTCTCAATCTGGTTTCCCGATTATCTGCCAAGACAAAATTTTCCCCTCTCGGGCGGCCTGTCCCCCAGCTACCCCGCCTGACTTCTCCGATTCTCTTTTTCCGACCTTTTTGATCATACTCGAGTACAGTACCCGAGTGCACGAGTTCTACAGCATCTGCCTCATTGGAAGAATAGCCCTCCAACCTCGGGTATTACCGATAAGCACTTACCGTACAGCCCATCATACAGAGGGCATAACGGGACATACTCTGTTGCCACGATAAATACTTGGGGGAAAGTGGAGACCAGGAAAACGTAGATGAAGAGAGAATTGCATAACTGATGAACTGATCGAGCAATAACATAGAGAAGGGGTAAATAGGATGAGTTGAAACCGGAGAGCTTTCAATCGGGACTAAAGAATGCTGACCGGCTGGCTATACTGTACTCGAGGAAAAAAGTAGGTATCCGAAAGTATGATACTATTTCAACGGTTCGAATCCTGCCAGCTGCACTATCCCGAGTGATGTACTGTGAACATTAAATCTAGCCGGGTAATTTTCGCCAGGAACCCTCCTTTGAAATTTTGAGCCTCTAGGACCCGCCCCCACTATCGGCAGGGGGTTTTCTTTTTTTTTCCTAATCACCTCCACCTTTATCCCTTGGCCCACCACTAATCCTTACAATAAAGCAAGGCAAAGTTATCCGAAATGTCAGAAACCAACAAGGCTCCGACCTCAAAACCGCTTCCCACCCCATCTGCATTTCTACACACCCCCGAATTGATCCCATACTCACCCTCACCTTCGATAATCCACCTAAAACGAGACCAACTCGTACCCCTCTCCTTCCAATCTGACAACGCCGGGCCAAATACCCACGATGCCCGAGCCGCAGCCTATAGTTCCAAAGGTGTTCTCAACACTCGCTTCGGGGACTTCCCGCACTCCTCCATCGTTGGCATACCTTATGGGAGTCAAGTCCGTGCCGCGCCGTTGACGAACAACGAACAGAACCGGAAGCGCAAGCGGAAAGAGGACGGCGGCGAGGGTGTAGTCACCCAACCTATATCTACCGGTTTCCTGCACGTGCTCGCTCCGACGGCGGAATTGTGGACTACTAGTCTACCGCATAGAACGCAGGTTGTGTATACGCCCGACAGCTCGTTTATCCTGCACAAGTTGCAGGTCCGGCCTGGGTCAGTGTTGATTGAGGCTGGAGCCGGAAGTGGGAGTTTTACACATGCCGGAGTTCGTGCCGCGTATAGCGGGTATCCCGATGGGAGGAGTGGGATTGGGAAGGAGGGGAGAAGGGGGAAAGTTTTTAGCTTTGAGTTCCATAAGGAGCGGGTGCAGAAGTTGACGGATGAGATTGAGAGGCATGGACTTGACGGGTTGGTGGAGATTGTGCACCGGGATGTTTGTAAGGATGGATTTTTGGTCACAAGGAAGGTGGGCGAGCAAGAGGAAGAGGATACATCTCCTGGAGCGACTGCTATCTTTTTGGATCTTCCAGCGCCTTGGTTGGTTATTACAATCGAATCTTTGTGCTCCCCCCGCTGATTGAACCAGGCTTGCGTTACCACACCTCACTCGTCGGACACACCCAACGCCTTCGTTGCCGACCTCTACAGGCCTCACTCCGTCTCCTTCACCTGGCCCTACAGCGAATGATGGGAAGATTGGTGAAATGACAGCTACTGCCACGACTACAAATCCTCTACAGAATCTTCTCGAACCCACTTTCTCTATTCCTGCCGAAGTGTCGGTTGAAGCAGAAAGAAGTACTATTCCGATATCAGACGACAAGGCATCTGACGAACCCTATGACCCCGAGAAACCCTCTGCTTTATCATCAACAGAGGCAGTCAGAATTTGTACCTTCTCGCCATGTATCGAGCAGGTAACTCGAACAGTCAGCGTCCTACGCAAACTCGGTTGGGTGGACATTGAAATGGTCGAACTCCAACACCGTCGCATAGAAGTCCGTCGGCTGAATCCGAAAGGCTACGGAGATGGTGCAGGCCCACGAACAGTCGGAGAGGCAATTCAGAGGTTGAAATGGGTTGGCAAATACCGTGACCACAAGCGCGAAAAGGATTTGGTAGACACTACTACTACCACAGCCAAGCAAAACCCGACCGAAGCGTGGAAGACACAGAACAACCCTCAGAAGAAGAGTGCAAAGGCTGGTAAGATTGTCACCAGGATCGAGCCGGAGGTCAAGAGTCACACCAGTTATCTTGTTTTTGCTGTGTTGCCCAGAGAATGGACTGCGGAAGATGAGGTAGCTGCTCAGACACTAGTGAAACAGACAACTAAAAGTGTCGTGAATGCTCCAGTTGATGGCAATATCAAAGGCAATGGGAAACCCAAGTGGAAAGGGGAGAGGGAGGAGAAGCCCACAAGTAAACGCCAGATCAAAAAGGCAGAAAGAGAGAAGAGAAAGGCGGAGGAGAGAAGGCTCAAGATGGAGGAGGCAATGGAGGATGAAAGCGCCCCACCTGCTAATGAGGAAGAGAAAGACGATACCCCAGGTGCGGAAGGTGGTGGAAATGGTAAAATGGAGGTCGACGGGTAATGGCCTGATCAGGCCTGGTGTATCATTATTGCTATGATAGAGTAGAGCTGTAACATAGCTTGCACGCCTTAGTACCATTAATCAATGTAATGACCTTGTAGCTATCCAACGAAATCGCTTCGCTTACCCTGCAAAAAATTTGCAACTCAGACCGACATCCTACAACGCCGTGATGTACAATTACGAAAACGCCCCCAGGTAATAAAATACCAGCTCTCACCCAACCAAACCCTCACTCTCCTCACCCTCACAACTCTCATCATCACCATCATCCATGATATCCATAACATCCAACCCAACCCCCTCACCTCCAACCCCCTGTGCCCGCCGAATCCCCTCCTTTGCTCTCCTAGTAGCCTCGATTTGCACCTTCTTAATCGTCCCGCTAACCCTAACAACACTGACCACCGCCCCCCTCCCGAGCACCTCCTTCATGAAGGTCAGAGAAGCCCACAACATCCTGTAGTGGGACCTCGAGACTTTTATTATCCCCGTGGAGGTGACGGGCGAGAAGTACTTGACCGTCATGTTCCCTGCCGCGCCAGCGCCATAGTCGCCGAATTGGAGGGCTAGGCTGTCGCGTATGAGGTTGCTGAGGGATTGTTTTGTCAGACTTGGATGGGAGGGGTGGGTGAAAGGGAGAGTAGGGTTGGAGGAAGGGGGGGTGGGTTCGGTTGGGTAGTAGATTGTTATTAGGAGGTAGCGGGCTTTGTAACGGACCATTATGAGGGATGTGATGGGGTGTGGTTGTGTTTCCGGGAAAGGGTGGAAGGAGATGCAATGTGTTACAAGTAGGCGAGAATCTGAAAAGAGCCTCAGTCTTGGCAGCAGGTGTTTTTGCACGTCGTTGGGGTGCATTTTCTGGTATTCCCTTTGTGAAATGACCAAAGCCCAATTTCTTTCCTTTCCTACCACTAACACTAATATGCCTATGCGGATTCCCCATGTTGGCGCCCCCCGCCCCCGTCTTGGCCGGAGGTACTGCTCTTTAACGGCCCCTCCGCGTCCCCCGCCCATTGGAATAGCAAACCTATCCAGCCCTCGACAGCTTATTGAAATCCACGGGAGAGATGCAACAAAGTATCTTCAAGGATTAACTACAAGAAATTTCCCCATGTTACCCGATAGCCAGGGCGCTTATTCTGCCTTTCTAAATGCCCAAGCACGTACCCATATGAAGTGTTATTCGCACCTATATTAACGATATCAGGGGAAAGTTCTCTACGACGTCTTCATATATCCGACGAACCACAACCACCGCTGGCGTACTCAAGTTGAAGCAAGGAACTTCCAACCCATCGGCCAGCCTCCTATCAAAAAAGGCCCTACGGTAGACGACCCTGGTTTCTTTATAGAATGCGACGTAAGGTCCGCCGATGCCCTCCTTGACCATATAAGACGGTATAAACTCTCTTCAAAGTTCGATTCCCGTATAATACCCAGCGGGGAATGGGACATGTGGACAATCTGGGACGACCACCGGCTCCTGCTCCCAGACCCGAACGAAATCGGCTGCACGGATACCCGAGCGCCCAACCTAGGAAAGCGAGTCGCCGTGTTTGGCGGTGGAAAACTAGGCGTAGAAGTAGACTTCACCGTCTACAATGTGCGAAGAATACTCCTCGGCGTTCCGGAAGGCCAAGACGAGATCTTGAATGGTGGGAATATAGCGCAAGAGAGCAACATGGACTACATGGGCGGCGTGGACTTTCGTAAAGGCTGCTATGTCGGTCAGGAATTGACCATCCGGACGCACCATACGGGGGTTGTGCGGAAACGGGTTCTCCCCATTCAGCTTTACCGCCCCGGAGATCCCGTACCAGAAAGGCTCACCTACGACCCCACCCTCAACCTCGCGCCGTTACTGTACGAGAAGGATCCAAGTATAAGCAACCTAAGCGGGAAGAAACGGCCTGCTGGGAAATTCTTACGGGGCATTGGGAATATTGGGCTGGCGCTTTGTAGGCTAGAGGTTATGACAAATTTGGAGGTTGGGGGGAAGAGAGGAGATAAGACGGTGCCAGAATTCAAGCTTGGTGATGAGCTCAGAATCAAGGCTTTTGTACCCGGGTGGCATTTGTTAGGGAATGCTACTGCGTCTAGGAGGGCTCCACTCACTGCATCCGAGATTGACTGAGTGGACTAGCTGTTGTATTTCCTTGCCTGCCCGGTGTATCCAATTCCTATAGATCACTAGACTCCGTCCCTGCACAATTCGACTTTTTCTTCCATTATTGACCTGGATGGGCGCACATTTTCGGCAATTCCATAGTAATCAAGTGGGGTGATGATGGGTTTCTCAACCAATCCAACGACCCCATCCCAAACTGTCATCCTAGTGACAGAATAATCGGATTCCGACCAGCAAAGTCCGGCATTTCTTGAATCTTGTTTGAGCAAGTTGATCGTCCAGATGTTAGCCAAGAATGCTACTGTACGAGTACCTTGTCCATCGGATCTGCAGTTACCCGGCCAATACGCGAGAACTCAATTTCTAAGGAAACTTGTCCCCTGCAGCTCCCTCGGGATCAACCCATCTTGACATCTCAACCGCCTTGTTGAGCAAACCACAAAGCTTGCTACATACCTTAGAACTCAAAGTCCCTACCCTATTGAAAGTCCCCACTTCAACCCCAGGTCCGCCACCCCAATTCCTCGTCGCATGACCGAGTCGCAAACCATTTCACCAACCATCCCCCGACTAGACAAGAACTCAACAGCACCGATGGACTCTACAATTGACACGGATATGGTTTTACGGCAGAATTTAGAGCATTGGGTTTGTTATGGCTTATTTCTCTGCGAACTTTACACGTGTTGACTCTACAGAAGCAGCAGATGGCCCCTCCTCCTCCCCCGGGATTACAAACACCTATGGGAATATCGGCAGCTTCCGAGACCTCAGACGCACAATTAGCGGAAAGTCAATCGCCGGAACTGCTTACGCCGAAAAATGCTCAAACGCCGAAAGGAGGAGCAAAGGCTAGAGCCAGAGGTGGCACTGGGAGGGGTACAAGACGCAGGAAGACCAGCAACGCTCCCATAAAGGACGAGAGCGATGTATGGCTGCTCCCCTTGCTTCACAGTTTACACAGGCTAACAGCTACAGGGGGCGTCATCAGAAGAGTTCACAATGGAAGGTGTCAAGACAAAGTCCGGGAGAAAGGTGCATAGGCCAGCACACTTTAATCCCGCACAGAAGCAACCGTCCCGACGCCGCGGGCCGTACCGTCGCATTCACGATGCACGAATATGCAAGATCTGCCAGCGCGGTCACTCACCGCAATCTAACATGATCGTTTTCTGCGACGGGTGTAACACTCCATACCACCAGCTCTGTCACGACCCGCCCATCGACGACTTGGTGATAGCTGTCGCTGAAGCGGAGTGGTTTTGCGCGAGCTGCAGTAAGAAGCGAGAGGAACGACCCTTATCCACTGGTCTCAGTGGGCAAACCCTCACGGAGGATGAGAAGCGAACGTACCTTGCTTCGTTACCGCTATCAAGCCTTGTGGAACTCATATTTTTCTGCGAAAGGACGCACCCAGACCTACCCTTGTACGATCCAAAAACAAAGTCAATCGTAGCCAGCATCAAGACGGCAAGTGTATCAGCGGTGGGGAAAGACGGAGACGAAGAGACACCGGGCGTCAATGGGGATAGCGCACCTGGGGAAGTGGAAGGTGGGGAACCCGCGACTCTTACCGGAGTGCCGAATTGGGAGGACATGATCGTAAGGGCGATTGCAGCGATTGGGGACGAAAAGGGCAGCCAGGCTAAGGCGATCTTTGAGTGGTTAAGCAAGTGAGTACCGTACCGTGTCCCCAGCACTCTGGTCGTTGGGAATGCGATCGCTTCTAACCAGGTTAGTAATTATCCCGCTCTCGAGGACCGCGATATCCGCTCCGAAGCGCAGGGGTCTCTACAATCGGCGCTAAGAAAAAGCCGCCTGCTCAGAGAGGGACATTCATATAAGGTCAACCCAGAATACGTGTGTTTTACCCATGATCTCTTCATCTACGACAATAAACAGTTTACTAAGCGTCGATCATCAGATATCCAACAAGTCATCCGCACCGTCTCAAACAGATAACATCCCGGTCATATCCCCCGGCTCGGGAATAAAGCTACCTCCAGAAACTGAAGACACCGACGGCCTCTTGGTGGACGACGATCTAGTAGCCTTCAGTCACCGCTTCAACGAAACCGCCATTTCGCACCGCGCCAGGACAGGCGTTGACGACGACGACGACGACGTGATGGGCGGGATCGACGACAGTCACCACGGGGGCATACTAGGCATTGACAACATAAACGGCGTTCAAGACACAGATGACGGTAACGAGGATGCACCGGGGGAACCTGATGCTGAAGTGGTACCTACGCCTGTAGCCATGAGATAGGTTTCCAATTGTCTCTATATTCTAGCATATTCCGGACACGGCGAAGTCCTACAACAGCATTTGCTTACCGTATTGTAATTACATTTCTAACTTGATGGTGTAAGTTACAGAGGGGAAAATAAAACGAAGAGCTGAGGGGAAAAAATAAAGCTATTTAGTCTGCAATGTAATATTAGTGCTATGACGCTGTACAGTACTCACCACTAATTTATTTATTTTCCAAAAAAAAAAAAGACACTGCACCCGTACTCGCGCGAATACCCTATGGCCAGCATCACACCTCCCTGAACCCACAATATCATGCACATCTACTATTCCTACCAATCAATACCTACTAAACGCATCCACCCGATCTATGGCCCGGGAACAAACCTCCGAGACCCACCACCCCTGTCATGTCTAATCCACCTCGCAGGAGAACCACATCCTATCACAGAATAGCACCCTCCCTCAATCCCGGAAAACGGAATACCGCAACTGCACTCAAGGACAGCTATCCCCGCACGGCTATTGCAACAGCACTCGCACATGCCACCAAAGCATCATTTGCACAAGTCGTTGTTCGACTATGGTCCCCCCCGCATTACGATCAGGATTGATAGCCACGGTTACGCATACCGCAGTGCCGTATCCTGCTGATAAAACCGGACCACTAGAAAGTATTCATTATGTAACTACAGGATATATCCGCATACCACCCACCTATCCATCCATCCACCTACCCACCCGCCAATCCATGCGTAGGTTTTTTTTTCTTGGGGGGGGGAGGGAAGATTATTTTTAGAACGGAGAATGGGGTTGGCGAGTCTTGCGGTGAAGTAGGGAATCCGGGATGATAGACTATCTCTTTTTTAAATCGAAGGTGTTGTTGGGTGGTGTTAAGTCAAGTCCGGGGTAGCCTATCGTACACGATTACTACAATCGCATACCTACCGACCTGTGGTATCATACTGGTGGAATTACTCCTATCCTAATCTTGGGGTTCTTGGGTGTTTTCTATCCTGAAGGGCGGGCGGGCGAGGATGGAGGGATGGATAGGAATATAGGTATCATAGATAAGTAAAAACAAGGGAGGCGGGGGGGACCAAACTATGGACAATTCCCTTCATCCCATCAATGGATGAAGAAGAAGGGTCGATCTCATGAGCTGCGAGTGATCCTGTGTGATTTATCTGGATCGGCGACAGGACTATTATGTTAAGTTAGTTTCCTCTACTCTACGATATCATATCATACCCGCGCTAGCCCGGTATCATACTACCAGTATACACCGCCAGACAACCCATCCAGAAAGAAAAGAAAAAAAACTCAACCAAACAGCTGGAGAAAAAACTTTGTAGACTCTCCTAACCTACCCTCCCAGGAGGCGGTTCTCTCATCCTACCTACCCAAACCTTCCAACGGAAGTATTTCCCTAGCAAATCACCTTCACGTATTAATTAATACGTTACACGACATACACCAAGCAAGTAACAAGCAAGCAACATAAAAAAAAGGAGATCAGTGCAATAATTACAGGCACCAAATCATCCTCCTCCTCCTCCCCCTCCTTTAGCACCATAGAAAGAAAGAGAAGAAAACGCCATCCGATGAGAGAGTGGCGTTTACTGTAGGAACTATTGTACCATCCTTGCTACTATTTTACCGGAGAGATAACTTACAAGCAAAGGCCCCATCCATGGGAGGAGTAAGTCGCCAAGCCGTGTCTCGCTTATGCCCGAGCTATCCTTGGTAGTATATGCAAGCGTGGCGCAGGGCAACGCAGTTGATGAGGTGACCGACTGGGAAAAAATTATTTCCATAGATCACAGGTTATCACTCGCCTGCAGTATTGCGGATGGGGAGGATGGGGGGATGGTGAATTACTCATAATTTGGCGAGTGGGGGGGCTGTATTTATTGGTCTTGCCGCAGGTAGTTATTTGCTCTAGGTGGAGCACTATCGTGTTCCGAGGGAAAAAGTATATTTGTTATTTCTGTCACATGATGTAACTTGGACTGGGGGATAATGATTTGTGTCGAGTTAAAGTTACAAGAATGAGACAATCCTACGGCACCTCCCTCCCGTTCACCGCCACTCATGCAGCAGTCTCCTTCTGCCCTCCACACACCACCTCCTCCTCGGAATATATGCTGTGCGTGCTATCAACCATCGGTTAAATCCCCCGACTTAGCGGGGAAGTGGCCTTCTCGGTGGTGCCGTTGTTGAGTGTGGCTTCGGGCCCTTCGCCATAAGCTCGTTTAACCCAAGATCCTTCCAGGCCGGTTCGTGCTTCTTCTGCTGGGCTTGTGCGATGCCAAAGGCAGCTGTATAGATACTACATTAGTATCTGTGGAAAGGGTGCAAGTATATACGGTACGATATAGGTACTTAAACTAAGGTGGGGTGGACAAGAAGCGGAGACTGGGAACAACAAAAGAAGGAAAAACGGGAAAACCTGTAATTAGGTTAGATTGGGCAGTTAAAGCTTACCATGCTGATCGGGGATCACTACAGTTTGAGAGGTGAGCAAACGTTAGCTAGGGTACTTGTACTTCTAGTATGGAATAGCTTTTCTTCCCAGGAACCAACTGGGAGGAGAGAACTCACCATCATCTTCGTCTTCAGGGTTGATAGGCTGATGGTGTGGCGGGACATATATATCTTGAACATCCATAACAAATGTCAGAAAATCATTGGACCCATCCTCCGACACATCAAGCGCAGTATCAAGGAACAAAACATACCATCATTCGGAAGCTTATCGCGGCAAAACTCCTATTATTTGACCGCAATACCGTACCATACCATACTATTAGATCTCCTATGATAGAAAACTCACCCCGATATCCGACTTTTTCGTTCCGGAGGGGGGGGGGTGGAGACAAAGGTCCTTACCTCAAATAAATCCGCCGCCCGGCCACTAGGAAGGTGCACATAAGTTCTTCTAGAATCCTTGGACTAGCACATGTGAAAAAAGAGGAGAAAAAACTACGTCAGTGATTGTTTGTTGTAACCAGTCAAGTTCGGGGATCTTGAGCCCAAGGTGATAATAACGATGTCTAGAGGGAGCAACTTAGGAATACCATTTTAACACTTTCTCAATCGACGCCTTTTACGGCAGAATATGGGAAAGGGGTATTTGGAGGGTTCAAGAGAAACCAAAGGAAGGGGGTGTATTGTTAGAGCGCGATATTATAGATGATAACGTGCGCACGGGTACAGTACTATACTGCGCGAAACCGGGGGTTTGTAAGTTGTATGGATTTGGTGCCTTGCAAATATAGCACTATACCGGCCCCTCTTCCTCCCTTAAATTCTGGAGGGTATGGTAGGCTACAACAGTGTTGGGGCTGATAACCGGTGATCGGTATGGCGGTGCGTGGTATGCCTCGTTGGAACTGGAGAGGCAAAGAGGTTGCAGTCGTGCAAAGCCCAATAATTGGAGCAAAGGATAAAACATGCCAAGCCAAGCCAACAGCAAACCACCCTTGTTCATCCAGACCAAACCCCCGCGCCGAGCCATGATAAGATAAAGAACCTTAAAATCAGCACAAATTGAGTGCTAATAATGCTGGCATCACTTACAAGTCCTGTACCCTACCCCCAAAACTCTTGAAATCAACCACTTGAGTGTAACACCAGATTATCAGCGGAAACTATCCTATCAGTCTATGAAAGGTTTAGTTTGACAGGTCAGTTAACGAGATCCACCACGTCTAACGTTACCGCGGTGGACCGGTCTTATTGTGTCATGAAAACGCTGATCCTTCCCGGGGGATTTTGTCTCTAAACCTAGAGATTACAGGACTAGCGGAAACAGCGGATTTCAAGGGGGTTTTTTTTTAGGGCACCAAACGGTAATTACCGTAAGGCCCCGATTGGGGCCTCCCGGGCTAGGCTAGGATTTTGATTCTAAATCCAGACAGACTCAAAGACAAAGTCCAAAAACTTGAAAGCCCAGATTCTGGGTCTGAAGCCTAACTTTGCCAGGCACATCCCGGTTTACGAATAGAGGCAGACTTTCGACAGGCCAATCTTTAATCATTTGTGTATGATATCAGGTGGAAAACCTGTAAAGATGGTGAGAGGGGAAAATACTCAGATATTATCAAAATTTAATGGTATCATATTATCATAGTAGGTTTATGAGAGGCTTTGCTTCAGCGTTAGGGACGAGTTTGGCCTTAAAAAAAGTCCGGATTAAGGTAGAAAATCGTTTAGGCCCGCCAAACGCTATCGTACAGGAGGCAAAGCCCGCACTTGGGCAGGAATTCGGATTTTTAAGTCCATATCCGGGCTTGTAAAATGGGGCCTAAGGTAGGCCAAATGCCACAGCGGTGCAAAGGGAACAATAGTGCAGGGGTCTATCTAAGCCAGATGTCAAAAACCATATCACAATCCCCTGCTATGACGGGTGGGCCAATGCCAGATCCCGGGTCTGTTCATAAAAATACACTGCAGTATTCTCTCGCTTCTCGGCAAATAAATATTCTACTCGAGTACATTACTGGTATCACAGCGAACGGCTTAAAAATCCGTCCAGTAATCGCGTCCAGTAATCAGTTGGCTTTATTCACTTTTGTCCCTTTTTAGCCATAGCAAACTGATTTATGCTGGCACTGAGCAATGAATGCTACTTGAAGACCCACGCCAGCCAGGGAGCAGATGATTCGTCACCAGGAATCGCAAAGGCATAAACATGATATCTACAAGCAGTGGTTAGGTAAGGTGAAAAATGGAAGAGGAATAGCAAGACATAGAATTTATCGGGGGATTTCTCCCAATTGTATGCGGCAGAGCTTCAGAGGAAGGAGAAAGAAAGAAACTTTATGACGCCAGCGCGACCTCGCACCGTGATGGAAGCGAGGCCTCAATTTCTTGCCCCAACCCCTGGCTCTAGATGAAGAAAAAGGACTCATGAGAATCAAGGAAGCAAAAATTCAAAAGGTGAGGGAAAAAAAACAAAAACATCCTAAACCCCATGGAACCCACCCCCACCCTTAACCCCTCCAAAATCCCCAAGAGCCGTGTTTTTTTTTGCGGGGTTCATACGGGCGATCGTAACGAAGGAGCCGGCGGGGACTCATCGCCCTTAAATGCTAAGCTTGTGTTGTTCCTTATGGAGAATATCGTTGGGAACATTTTGTATAGAATGCACCTGAACTGGGGTCGGGGACGGCATTCCTTCAATGTGCTTTCGTGGGCGACCCGTGCGCTCCGCATCGCCTAGGGCAGCAAACAGTGCGTGTACCGAGTCCTCTGTAGCCCGTTCCTGTAATGGTTGCTATCTTAGTAGGAGTAAAAAAAATTAAAAAAAAAAGAAGGTTGCTACCATTTACGCCATTCCGATTGGCCGGAATTAAAGAGCGAGGGAGTGTGTGTGGGGGGGAGGGGTAAGAACAGTTTGGAACAGGGGAGACGAGACGGGTAGTGATAAATCAAGAAGCACGATCTAGGGTGGGTGAGATTTGTAGGATTTTCCTTGCACTTTTCTCACCTTTGCTCTCTGGCAAATCTTCTTTGCGGTGTCCGGATGAACAAGAAATTTGGTGGAGATATCAACCCAATTCATGTCAGTGAAGAGGTGTAGGGCCAGGATTCCTGCCCGGATAGGTATCGGAGTCTCTGGTCCTCGAGGCATTGTGATTTGTATTTTGCTGTGCTTTTAGAATGGATATTAGGCTGTTTGAGTTGTTTTTTGAGTTCTGATACTTGTAGATGTCAGTGTAGAACTCTCAATATTCCACCCGAATGAGGTTGCAAAAGGAAAACACAAAGGGTGTCGAAACCTCGAGGGGAGCAGGGAACTGAAAACTAAGATGAAAGAGGAGGAGTAAACTCACTAACAATGTATGTATTCTACTTCCTGAGTTTTATGAAAAGGTGCTCTAAACAGACTCCAAAGACCCCTACAGAAGCCTGGCAAGAGAGTGGGAAGGAAGGGCTACTTAAACTGGAGCCAGACTTAGCTACGGGGTGCCATATCCGCAAGCTCTATTGTACTCATAGCTCCCCGCAACCCCAATGACCTCATTTCCGTAACCCCTGACAGTTTTTAGCAACCGTGGGGCAGCGACGACAGACTGCTGAGGTTTTTGTGGGAGTTGTGATATCGAGATAAAATTGGCGGCCCGAAAAGCTTGGAGGATCGTTTGGACTTTACACTTCTCTACGGTACTTCCCTCAGCCTGCTATGCTTTTCCTCCAAAACCTACCTGCTTGCCTTCCATGTAAAAGAGAAAAAGGAAAGAAAAAAAGGTCTACGAGTACAAAAGTGAAAGATCCTTGCCCTTCACGTGATCAGGAACTGGAGTCCGGGGCCACTTATTAGAGATGAAAATACGGATTAGTAATAACAGAGCTGTGGAGTGCTCGAGTACCGTAGTGGCAGCAAGGTAAAATAGCCCATACAAGGTCCCGCAAGGAGTTATGGAACAGATACTTGAGGTTGACCAGCCAAATATATCCTATTATGTTCCGGCTGATGGTTTCCTACCCTTGGACTTGCTGCACAGTACCTGCGCATGAGAAATCAAATCGTTCCTTTCCCTACGGCATCGTAGATGCGCAGCACAAGTTATCTGGCCCAAGTTACCATACAGTACCGGTATGGGTACAGCACTACACAGTACTCGAGCACTCGAGCACACAACTAGTAACCGACTTTTGGCGGAGGGGGGTATGGGTAAGTGAGCAGTGGAAAGACGTTTTTTCATGCCTTCACATCAGAGGTTCATCAGAGGTTCATCTTTTTTTTTTCTTTTCCAAGGGCCTCTGACGTCGTCTTTGTTTATGTACTCGAGTAGAAGATGAAGGGTCACGGAAGTGTTTGGAGCTGGCCAGTAAGGCTGGTCATTAAGAAACATGTGGTGACACTGCAGGAAGCTGAGTTACTGGAGTCGCGGACGTGGTGAGGGGGTACTATAGGCGAGAGGAGAGGTCAAAGACATGGAGGACGGGCTCGGGATATTCAGATAAGGTTGCTTGACAGTTGTGCGTTGTCTCATAATATACGAGCAGATCTCAGAGAGGTTTGTTTGGGGTGCAAAGATGCATTGTGATGATTGCACAGCAAGCTCCCGGCTGCCGGAGTGATTCAACTATGGGGAGCCATCGTGCAATATCATTACAGTACGGCTTGCTGCTGACCATTCACGGGATTTATCCCCGTTCAATGATTTTTATCTACCACCATACCTACAATTGCACTTGAGAAAATGAGCCATTGTTGTCAATGGTTATATGGAGCAGGATCAAAATACCGAGACTTTGTCAAAGTTGACTGGTACAGTACAGTACCAATACGACTGAATCTCGATTTGACAACACATTAACAGGATTAGAGATTCAACCATAATTGTTGAAACCATCGGCCCAAAGCATCCCCGGAATAGGATACTTGGAGTTGAGAATATGTCTAGCACATGTGGTTTACCTCTCGATGGGATCTTTCTGATGTTTACTCGCTTTGGATGGTAATTGATAAATGCACTAGCAGAATTGTATGGGCACAGCAGCAAGCAGCTCTAGTGTGCGATATTGGGTTACCCAGCCAGCTGCATTTTCCGCGTTCGTCAAGAATTCCTTGTTCTGCACGGTCTCCACCTTCACAGTGCTCAGTTTTATTTGTCCCTATGCCTGCGATTAGGGTGGCCGACGATCGCAAATCGGGAACACCTCGACACTTGAATTCTAACCTGGCCTCCCCTGCGGGCCGGGCAGCGCTGGAGGAAGGGCAGTGGATACACTAGTCAACCACGATGCCCAATGAGTAGTCACCTTTTCAGTTTCCCATGCTTCTTCCTCCCCTTATGGCCACCCCCACCCCCCGGCCCGCTGCGGCCTTCAATATCCATAACATCTCTCTTGCTCAACACTAACGCACCCCCCTTAAACCTTCCAACACTGGGTCCGAAACCACCCCGGTCTTTCCGCTTCTTGCTGATCTTCTTCGTTGTGTCCTTTTCCAACACGATACCTGCTTCCTTGGCGTTCTTTCTCCTCTTTAATTCTCTCTCTTCCCTGGCAGCGGCAATGCCTTTACGTATGGCCATGGGCACGTTCTTCTGGGCTGTGGTGTCCTTGCCCCCTAAGGATTGTATCCGTGACTCCAAAGCTTTGAGGCGGTTCCTACCAGTAGCTTCAAGCTTATCGGAGGTAGGGTCCAGTAGGTGAGATTCGCGGAGTAATCTTTGGAGCGCTAAGTCATTCTTTAACATTTCTGCTTCAGAGCGGGGATCTTCATCATCATCTGAGCTTTTCTTCGATTTTGTGGGAAGAGTAGTGGTAGAGGAGGTCGGTAAAGGCGGTTTGAATGACTAAATGGAGGTTAGAAAACTATAGTCATAGGCTGCGTGGAAAACAAACCATAAAGGACTTCAGTTCACCGCGTGAAACTTTGGGAATGGATCGCGAAACGTCTTTGGTGGCATCAAACTCGATAACCACGGGGGCTGAAGCTCTCAGCATTGTTAGTGATTGTGGCAACGAAAGAAAATTTAAGCAGTAAGTTTAGCAAGCCCACCATTTTCAGCCAGTCCATCATCGGGGTCCGGTATTCCCCCCCATTCCTGATCGCTCAATTCTTCTTCTATCTTCTCCGGGAGTGCCTTGCGGTTCCTTGAGCCCAGCTTTTCGTGTGTGCCCCTGAGTGGCGCAAACTGACTCTCAAAATGTCGTCGGAATATATCCATCTTTTCGGCGTCGGATTTGCTGCCAGAAGCAATCTCGCATTTCCTCTTCTTGTCAGGCATCGCAGCGCGCTATGGTATTTGTTTCTTCAAAGCCTGGAAGTGGAGTGCTGGAAATTTCTTGAGATCTCGGGGTCGTTTATTCTCAATTTAGCAGCATTGGAACAATAAATTGGCTTGGCAGATTGTCCCATCCCAAGAGTCTTTGCGGCTTAAAGTCCAAATTCTGTGTTCACCTCCGCTGGGCTTGAAACCTCATCTCTACCAATCCTCTTCAGTGCTCTTTTTCTTACCCTTTCTTTCATGTTATTTTCATTCTTGGTTTAGATGTCTGCCACCCCAGCGAAAGTCAAAAGCCTAGTCAATGAGCTCATCCAATCTGTCACGGGACTAACTCCACAGGTTTGTGTCCTAAACTACCTATCTCGGTGGTGCCAGCATAAGTTCTAATAGAATCTGCCATAGGAGGACCCAGAGAATTTTAACCTCTGCCGAGTAAGTCTCCACAGCATTTTCATTTTCATTAGGACTCTGGGATAACAGTGGGAACAGGATTTCGCTCTCCGCAATTTCCGAGGATATAAGTTTGGCCGGACAAACCAATTTGATGTAACATCGAAGCTTGATGGGTAGCAAGCCCGCTCCATTGATCGATCTATTCTAACGGACGATCTATAGACTTGAAGAGAAATTCCGTGTCTTCAACCGGGACGATCTGGCCGATGCTTTGCGCTCTAGGCTCGGCGAGCTACCCTCCTTGACCTCCGGCTTCAATCCCGAAATCCTTTCACTTTTCCTCTCTTTGTCTGATAGGCCTCTCCAAAACTCAGAGGTCTCCAACCTAGGGCTTCTCGTGAAACCGGACGCTCCTAAAGAGCTCACATGGGAGGATATTATTGCCGACGATCCAATGGAGGGAGAGATATGGGAGGACGTGGATTTTGGAGCGGAGAGTAGCGATGAATGGTCCGACGATGGCTATACTAAGTCAAGGTCACGAGATGAGTTTGTTGCGAGCCTAAGGAACGAGGCCGACGATAGACGGAGGAAGACACCAAGTATCGCAGATGGAGAAACTACCTATAATATTTCGAGATTTGGGGGATTTACAGTCCAGGGAGATAAAAAGGGACTTGAGTCACTGAAAAAGGCGCAATACTGGAGTGAGAAGGTCTTGCCTGTTGAACGGGAAGTGGATGTTTCTCTTGCGTCCTGCGGAGGTATTACATCCCGCGTCACCGACTATCACTCTACCTTGCATATTCTACAGTTTGATCTGAATGGTGGGGGGAAATCTACTGACGCAACGAGTTCGGTATAGTCAATAATATCTCACTCATATCAGAGCTCCAAGCCATGCGGGAGGTTGTTTTCATGCTGTTAGGATATCCTTGCCTACTCTTCCACAAGGAGCCTAATGGCACAACTATTCTAGTAGATACAGACGATATGACAAAACGCTTTGCGCTGAGTCATGCATCACTGCCCGCATTTAGAGCCATTCTTAGCTGGTATGCAGTTAAAGGAACGAATATCAATGTTATTCGCACCTTCGCGCGATCTGAAACCTCCACCACAAACTTTCCTGAACGTCAAACTTTCATCGCATCTATTTGGGATAAGCTTGCCATCCTAGACCAGCACTTGATCAAGCTGGAAGAGCTTCTATTAGTGGGGAATAAAGGCATGAATCAAATAGTCTCATTGCTAGCGCTCCAGGGCGAACTAGAGCCCTTCCTCGCTCCCTTTGACCTCCTCTCGGATATTATAGCAAAACTCCCCAGCACAGGAAAGCCTCCAGCTGATCTAGCACTACAGCACTTAGAAAGCCTCTTTCAGCTAGCATGTAGACTGCAGTCCATAGGCGACCAAATATCCTTCAAGTTTATAACGGACATATTTTTCAGCTGCCTGCAAACATACCTGCGCCCTATTCATCATTGGATGGAATCCGGTGAACTTCGCAAGGATGACGAGGTATTCCTTATATCCAAGACCTGCAGTGACGAGGAAGTCGAATTGGGAGGTTTATGGAGCGACCAGTATTCCCTGAGAAGGGACGTTTCCGGAGTGCTAAAGGCACCTGTATTCGTCCACGCCGCCGCGACGAGAATCTTTATCACTGGCAAGAGCGTTGTTTTCCTAAAACGGCTACTAGAACATGATATACCAAGTTCTGCTCTCCCACTTCAACCACAGCCTGTCGGCGGAGCGGACATCGACCTATCCACGGTCTGTAGGAATGGCGAGTACCTCGCCCCTTTCTCGGACATGTTCGCCGCAGCATTCGACAAATGGATAAACGACCGTCACCACTCAGTCTCCTCCCGCCTGAGAGATGTGTTATACCAAGACTGCGGTCTATGGAAGAGCTTGGATGCCATTGAGTACATTTATCTTTGTAAAAACGGTCATCTCTTTGATACGTTCTCACAGGCGATGTTTGAGAAAGTTGATAAAGGCGTGCAAACATGGGGGGATCGGTTTCTGCTCACGGAGCTTCTGCAAGGGGTGTATGGAGGTGTCGGATGTGTGGAGGTCAGCAGGATGAGGATGAGGGCTAAAGTGGAAGGTACGAAATCTCTGAGAGAAAGAAGAAGGACGGTCAAGATGTGGAAGGGCCTTGAATTGAATTATGCTGTATGTTTCGCCATTCTTGCTCTTTCGGTGATTCAATACTTACTGAGTAGCTGCCATGGCCGATAATGAATGTCATTCGTAAGGAATCGTTCGAAGTGTACAACAACATGTTCACGTTCTTATTGCAAATCCGACGAGCAAAGTACATGCTCGAACGACTCACGCTATTAAAAGAGGATTTTAGAACCCTAGGTGAAAGTGGTGAGGGTGCTGTGTACTACTCTTTGAAACACAGGCTCTTGTGGTTTGCGAACATAGTTTACTACTATCTTACCGATCTGGTCCCTAATCACCATTTCCCCAGAAAGGTATCTTAGCTAACACTAATAGCAGGTTCTAATTCCACAGACAGCCCATATGAGGCAAGAAATGGCAAGAGCAGTGCACGTAGACGGCATGATACAGGTGCATAACACCTACATCCAAAAGATCAAAGAACAATCTCTGCTAGGAGCGAAGGCACCAACCCTTTCCCCATCCTCCCCGCTTCCACTACCTACCCAATCTAACAATGAAACAGCTAGCACCCATCCACCAAGCAATAACCTCAATCCTGGACATCTCGATCCTCTTCTCAGATGCCCACCTCGCACACAGCACAGCGCTAAAAACCCTCGACGCCCCTAACGCTTCCATCCACGACATCTCAGTCTTCATCTCATCCCACACGCCCCGCCGTCGCCACTACCGTCGCCAGCATCAAACAGGAGAACCCGACAACTACAGCTCCGACTCAAACTCCGACTCCGAAGATTACGAAGAAGATAACTTCGAGGGCATGAACTCATATATATCTTTTGAGAACGAGGCGTACGCGCGGCAGATTGGACACATGAGTGAGAGGTTTAACACTTTGCTTGAGTTTGTGCGCGCTGGCTTGAGAGGTGTCGCGAGGGCGGGTGTGATGCCGCATTTGGAAGTTTTGGCGGAGGATCTAGAGGGGCCGGGGAGGGGTGGCGGTGCCAGGGGCGATTGATTGGTTAACTAGTTAATGCTTCAGGTGCTTTTATTTCTCTTGCGGTATGAGGGGGCGGTTTGCGGTGTCGTATCATGGTCGGGGTAACCGAGGTTTCGGCTATGATTCTCTTGTATCATAGTAAAATCGTACTGTACATCACATGCCGAAGAGTATCCATTCTGTCCGAGCCTATTCGCATGACATCCGAGAATATTGACTAATAGCTCGCGGGAATGGGGTTGGGCAATTTTCATAATCACTAGAGCTCACTCGCGGGAAGCTAACACCGCACGAACACAGGCAGGATTGAAATGATCGAAAATCTGTTGCATCATTCTGGCGTGAGTAACCTATGAGAAAAGACTTTTTTAAAAACGCTTTTTAAAGAGACTTTTTGAAGACAACACCCCTTTTCCCCAATCCCTTGACCTTTAAAAAAAAAACGAATAAATAAGTGAGAGAGGGAAATGACAAAAGAAATCTCCATATAAAGTGAACACCCAGCCCAGCTTGCCCTGTTTTTAGTGATATTTTGAAGAGAATTGTTTATACAGGGGGGGTCATTCACCACAGGATGGAAGAATAAAAGACTCTAAACTGGGTTAATTTTACTTGATCTCGAGGAAAGGAAGCCTAGCAGCACCCAGCTGCATCCTGGTCCAACTCGGTCCTCAATTTCTTCGCAGCAGGCTCACCGGTGTCCACTGCTTCTTGGGTTCCCGGGGCAGGATGGTCGATACCCTTGAGGAGAGGTTGATCATTGCCAGTTTTGATATTGAAGTGGTATTGACGGATGATACTATCACTATATATTTTGCAATCGAAACGTAAGCACAATGAGAAGGAAGGGAGGAAGGGGGATCCATACACGTCGTCAACATTCAATGGACGAACATCAGCCAACTGCTTAATCTTAGCAGTGCATTCCTTGCACTGGGCGTCCGTCATGTCCAAATCTAGTTGCTCCACACGACTTTTGATAGCATTCCATCCGGTCAGCCTTGAGGCGAAATGGACGTATCGGGTGATTCCGAAATCGGCCGGATTGATGATCTCATAGGTGCTTGGGTTGGCCAAGATGGCTTTGGCATGGATTCCGGCCTTATGGGTGAAGGCGCAGAAACCGGTGATGTAGTTGTTGAACGGAATGTTGACCTCGACGGCCTCTGCAACAAGATTTTCAAGGTCACGGAGCTATTGACGTGGGTGCGTTAGATAAACTCTCGAGGCACGAATTTTGCATAGGAAATTACCTTATGAAGCTTGTATTTGCTGGTCACGTACTCGCGATCAGCAACGATCATTCTGGCCATAAGTCCTCCTAAAGGAGTGATCCCATTTCTCTCGCCAATACCAAGAACACTAGTATCAATGTGGGTGGCACCAGCTTCGAGTGCACAGTAGGCATTGGCAACAGCGCAGCCAGTGTCATTGTGGAAGTGAGTTTCGATATCACAGGAGACAACACCTCTAAGTGTACGAATGAGATCGTAGACTTGTCTGGGCGAAGCGCAGCCAACGGTATCGGCAATACCCTAATTGTTTCCTGTGAGTCATCACTGTTCGGTGGAAGGCATGCGCTCACGTGTGAAACTTACCACACGATCAACGCCGACCTGGTCGACAGTGCGGTAGATACTCAGAAGGTCGACAAGCTCGGACCTAAAAGAGTCTTCGCTTGAGAAACGGATCTCAATCTTGTGCGATTTGACAAACTCGATGACCTCGATTGCAGTCTTATGAATATAATCCATATCTTTACCGTGAGAGTGCTCGCGGAGGAAGGAGGAGGTTCCGATGACGACGTCTCTGTGTCACAACAGGTAATCAGCAAACACTTGGGATATTGGAAGAAGTTGGGAAACCCACACTCCGTCAACGCCTGTTTGAACCGCAATCCGGGCATCGTCCATATGACAACGGATGTGCGTCAAGATCTGTATTTCGAATAAATAAGAGATTTTTCAAGGCAAACCCTCCTACGCTAGACAAACCTTGGCCTTCAACCCAAGCTTGCAAATAGCCTCGCAATCAAGTCTAGACTGCTCTGAAGCAGCGGGACTGGTCAATTCGATCTGCGTTCATAAAATCATTAGTTAGCCTAGGAACTGAAAGTCGAATCTGATCACCGATCTGAGTGCTGTGTTGAAAATTATTTTAAGACAAATAACAGTGCAAGTTCATCATTGGCCACAATCGAGTGCGGAAATGAATTGCAGTACAGAGAAACAAATCTAGGTGGTAATAAGGATAATAGAGTGGGATGATGGATGTGAGATGGTAGATCATACATAATCAACGCCGAAATCGTCCAAGGCTTTGGCAATCTCTATCTTTTTAGCAGTATCAAAGAAAGCATTGGCAAACTGCTCGCCCTCTCTCAGGGTACTCTCGATGATTTTGAAAGAGTTGACGTTGCTGAGGAAGTCCGGGACGGGCTGGTAGGGATTTCGAGAATTTAGATGGGGGCCATGGCGGCCCGGTATAGGCTGAAAGTCTCTCTTTTCTATTTCGTCAGGCATTGTCAGCGGCCGAGACAACGCAATTTGTAAACAATAGATCGATCCGTTTGGTGTTTCGAATTGAGTAGGTAGTTAAGAAGTGCACAGGGTTGTGGAGGAGCTTACATACCATTCCCACTTGCTGCTGGAGGCATGTTTTGCTATATCGAAGGAAGAGCAGGAGAAACGGCTTGATGACGATGGTGGGAGTGGAATTGGCTCAGAGTGTATTTGCTCAGGCGGAGATGGAGGGTGGTGTGATTGATTCTGTTGGCGGAATTGGGGAAAATAGCTGAGGGAAGGGGGCTTTTATAAAGAGAAGAGGGTGAAGGAGAGAGTGAGAGGAGGGTTGAGTGATGACTCGACGGATTTTGGAGCTCTTTAGTGGGGTTTTTTTTTCTCTCCTCTCTTTACTTTCAGGTTTTCTTTTTAGGTAAGATTATTTTTTCTCTCACATCTAGCTAAGGGTTAGGGCAATACGGTAGCTGTTTGCTGACCCTGCTGAGCGATGAGCACACGACTGGCAACCTATCAACTCTCGGTCTGCTAGGATAATGTTTGATGGTGCAATTGGCACATCCCGATAGTGCAAAAATTGGAACAATTACGAGTACCGGCAGCCTTCACGGAGCATGACGAAAACTGGCGGGTGAATCCGTCAAGGCACAGGAGGGTAACAAAAGAAATACCTGTTGCTGATCACTCTGCTCGCCACCCGCCTGTTCTCCTCGTCCTTCCGCTAAAGAATGTTTAATGGTCTACTGTACTCGTACTAGTACTTGTAAGAGTACCAGTGCTTCTCATAGCACTGGCACTCGAGTATACCGGTAATGTTGAAGATCTTGAGTGGATCCCGCCATTGCTACCCCAAACTGCCCCGAGGATTCTTTTTCCACAGCCACCGAACCAAGACGTGATTTGACTTGAATTTTGCTCGCCCTACGGAGGTACAGGGCATAGGTTTTGTAGGTTCCACACGCGAGGTTTGCTGTCCTCACCCTCTGTGCAACCTACAAAACTTATGCCCTGTACCTCCGTATTCTTGGGAGCGGGCTGCCAGTACGATAGACCAGGTGAGCCCTCAGCGAGGCGACACCCTCAGCGAGGTTTGGCAAAGATTTGTGAGCAGTTTGGTCCGATGTGTACGGAAATTTGGCGCCAAGCCTCGCTGAGGGCTCACTCGGTCTATCTCGTAAGGCTTCTTTCTCGGGAATTGGGGTTCAGAAAACCCCTTCCCCAATGTGACACAACGCCGGTTTGTGGGGCTGTGTGATCTTACAGTACCTGTATCATACCGGTATGATAGTAGTTATTGTGAACAAGCTAGGTTTAACCTACGAGTACGGTAGTCTACCCTTCTCCTAATTATCCTTATCCGTGTCCTCCAATGGGGAATAGATCTTGTCCAGATCCTGAAAGGAAAAAAAAAAAGGAAAACAAAACAAAACAGGGGTTCTGCCTTCCGCTGAATCAGCCCTGTCAAAGCCAAGCTTTGGCTCAAGCTTCATAATCGGGACCGGAATTTGATTGATCCCTTCGACAGGGTAACTGCACCTCTCAGCCCGTATGTGATACAACCCACCACTCTTTCCCTCCTCTAGCTCCAATTGAACAAGCCCTGGGAGGAACCAAGCATCTCGTCGTCAGCAGCTCTCATTGACACCTGTTCTTCCCGAGTCATTTTTTAAGATATCATACCTTTCCCCAACTCCTCGATCCTATATACATTCTCTCTGTTTTTCAAACTCCCCTTTCATCCGGAAGCTCCTTTGAACTTAAACTTCCTCCATCATGTCTAGCCACGGTCGAGGATATCCCAGAGGGGCGGTAGCACCCCCACCAAGGGCGTTTAGACTTACCAAGAGTCCTAACGAAGAGTTTATTGTTACAAATTTGTAAGAAAGTTGTCCTTTAATCAGCACATATCTTAGAGCATTCAAGCTAATCAAAAGGACTCCTCCCGCTTAATAGTGTTGCCGTTTCTCCACGAGATTTTCCCGTTGAGCAATATGTTATTTGCGATGGCCGATATATTCTTACGGTCCGGCCCTTCGACACCATAGAGCCCGGATATGCCGGATTCTCTTCTGCTCATAGAGATTGGGCTCAGTGGAGTTTAACTGACCGTATCACTATCGCGCCTTTCGATCCGTTTGCTCAGGGCAGAGCTCCTTATTTAGGGAGCTTGGATTTGGAAATTGGGTTCGCGGCCAAGAAGATCAGTGATGAGAGTTACGACCAGGACGACCTCACCAAGCTTTTTATTAGGGTACGAACACTTCATCCTTTGGCACATGACACTTTCGTCCCTCCCTCTCTAAGGGCCGAGCCTTGTAATAGTTAGCGAGGCTTACCTATTTCCTCTAGAGTTTTCAAAATCAAATCTTTGCTCCGGGGCAGCGAGCGATAATGGATATCCGGAATATCAAAGTTCTGGTTGTAGTTAAAAGCGTGCAGATAGTCAAGCTTTCTGACAAAAAATCAGCTTTGCCTCCTGATGCACCAACAACCGCTAATCCTTCAGACCACGGAATCCTTACTCCTCACACCTACATCACCTTTTACAAAGATGCGAAATCTCCAATCAAAATCAAAGGCTCTAATAAGCGACCTGCAGCCAATGCTATCATACAACCCAACTTTAAATTCGAAGATATGGGTATTGGAGGCCTTGACACGGAGTTCTCCCAGATATTTCGGAGGGCTTTTGCATCTCGTATATTTCCACCTGGGCTCGTGGAAAAGCTTGGGATCCAACACGTGAAGGGTATTTTACTCTTTGGGCCTCCTGGTACGGGGAAGACTTTGATCGCTAGGCAGATCGGTAAGATGTTGAACGCGAGGGAGCCTAAGATCGTTAACGGGCCCGAAATCTTGAACAAGTATGTTGGACAATCCGAGGAAAACATTAGAAAGTTGTTTGCGGATGCGGAAAAGGAGTACAAAGAAAAGGCTGAAGAGAGTGGGTTACATATCATCATATTTGACGAGTTGGATGCTATCTGCAAACAAAGAGGAAGTAAAAACGATGGAACCGGGGTTGGCGATTCTGTCGTGAATCAGCTACTCTCGAAGGTACACTTAGTGCTACTTCTCTCCATCATAAATGCTGACGGGGCGGTGCCTTAGCTCGATGGTGTTGACCAATTGAACAATGTCCTGATTATTGGTATGACCAACCGTATGGACATGATCGATGAAGCTCTTCTGCGTCCAGGCCGCCTCGAAGTACACATGGAGATATCTCTCCCTGACGAGTTTGGCCGCCGCCAAATCTTGAAAATTCACACAAATAAGATGAGGGAAAACAATGTTATTGACCCCGATGTTGACATTCAAGAGTTGGCTGCAAAGACCAAGAACTTTTCAGGAGCTGAGATCGGCGGATTGGTTAAGAGTGCTAGTAGTTTTGCATTTAACCGTCATGTGAAGGTAAGGGTTATGTCTGCTTTTGGACACCCAGTTCCTAATCAATTCATAGGTTGGAACTGTTGCTGGGATATCGGAAGACATTGAGAACATGAAGGTCAATCGCCAAGATTTCCTTAATGCCCTCGAGGAAGTCCGCCCAGCCTTTGGAGTTTCCGAAGAAGAGCTTGAACAAGCAGTCCAGGGCGGTATCATATGCTATTCACAAAACATCAACTCCATTCTTGCAGAAGGTCGCTTGTTTGTTGAACAGGTCAGAAAGTCGGAGAGGACGCCACTCGTGTCGGTGTTAATGCATGGACCCCCCGGATCTGGGAAGACGGCACTAGCCGCCTCAATAGCGAAAGCTAGCGAATTCCCGTTCATCAAGCTCGTGTCCCCGGAAGCCATGGTTGGATTCAATGAAATGAGCAAAGTTGGTCACTTAAGCAAGGTCTTCATGGATGCCTACAAGTCTCCACTCAATGTTGTAATCGTCGATAATATCGAGCGAATTCTTGAATTCGTTCCTATTGGGCCGCGCTTTTCCAACCCCGTTCTTCAGACACTACTTGTGTTACTTCGCAAACAACCACCACAAGGTAGACGGCTTCTGATTGTCGCAACAACCACTGAGAGATCCGTGCTGGCTCAGATGGACTTACTCAACGCCTTTGATGCTGAAATTGCAGTGCCGAACGTGTCAAACCACAACGAGCTTGGCCATGTTCTGCGCGAGCTACAGGCATTCAACTCGGATGGGGAAAGACAACAAGTCTTGCGTGAATTACATAGTACCACTCGAACCAAGCAGCTGAATGTTGGCATCAAGAAAATTTTAATGGGTGTAGAAACGGCGAGACAGGATGAGGATATGGCTGGGAGGTTTGTGAGTGTAATTAGTAGAGCTGTTGGGGAAAATGGAGCAGGTCTACAGGGTGGGGAACCCGGATTGTATTAATGGATGTTAGATAAACCCGGGCACCCTGCTGGTAGGATGAGCAGGGCGCTGGGTCGGATCTTGTGAGGCGCGATATAAATTCCTCAGGTCTCATAGAATTTTAAAAGAAATCACACCAAAGGTTCTCTCGCACGTTGAACAAGATGTAATCTATCTATCTAGTGGATTTGTTTTCGCTTCCATAGGCCCACGTGACCGCACCAAAGGAACTTAACAGGGCTAACGACGGCCAGCCGTCTTTCGGGAGCTTTCTTAGCTTTCTAGGCGGTATAAACAGACCCCCCGAGCACCGGTACGTGAGGAAACAACGACCAATCCAGTTCCAAATGCAGGGCAGGGCTGCGATACAGAAAGGAAGCAATAAAATATACTGTAGTTAAAAGCAAAAACTGAAAATTCCGATGATAACTGCGAGAATAGTAATTGCCCCCTCCCCCCCCAACGTCCTTACCCTACTAGGATAGAGTTAGGAATCCTCACTCAACCAACAGTCAATACTCATAAATGCTCACACTAGTATGTGTATGCTAGATTACCAGCTTTGTTTGATCCTAGTGGAGGATGATTTGCAAGGGGATAATTTAAAGTGGACTCCGGAAGTAAAAAGGGAACGGCGAGGAACAGAAAAACGAAAGACAAGGATGTCGACAGCTATTGCCAGACGCTCCAAGGGGGGTTTGAAGGCGGTTTAGGAGAGAAAAGAAGCTAGCGGTAAGTTATAAGCATATTTATGGAAATGCTAAAAAGCAGTACATATGGGGGGGGGGGGTTTTTTAAGCAAATATTTTGTTGTTTTGGGGTCAAACCACATGGTGGTTTGCAGATTGGAGGGCTTGTTTCAGCAGATTCACTGCTCCCTCGTTCCGGGTGCAAGAAGCCCACCAAAGTGGTGTTCGGCCATGATTGTCTGGGATATTGGGGTCGACATCTTCCTGTCCTAGCAGTAGGACCACTACTTCATCATTGCCACTCGCGGCAGCCCACGAGAGCGGTGTTCGGCCAACCCTATCGGCACTATTAGGGTTGACATTTTTGCATCTTAACAGTAACTTCACTACTCCAAGATGCCCCAACCTAGCAGCACTCGCGAGTGGCGTTTGGATAAGGTAGCTTTGGATATCGGGGATGATGTCTTCCCGTTCCAACAGTAGCCTTACGACTGGATCTCTCCCTTTCTCGGCAGCCCAAGAGAGCGGTGTTCGGCCAGCGTGGTTGCTCATATTGGGGTTGACATCTCCACGTTCTAGAAGTAGCTGCGTTATCCTATAACGGCCATTCACGGCAGCATTCAAGAGCGGTGTTTGGCCACCTTGATCTGCTGTATTGGGGTTGACATCCTCACGTCCCAGCAGTAGCTCCATTATTCTAGTATCTGCAACCGTCACAGCCAAAAAGAGCGGTGTTCGGCCATAATTGTTCGGGATATCCGGGTTGACGTCTTTCCGTCCCAGCAGTAGCTTCACCACTCCATAATGGTCATGTTCGACAGCCCATGCGAGCGGCGTTCGGCCGTCTGTGTCTGCCAGATTGGGGTCGACATCCTCCCGTCCCAGTAGTAGCATTACCACTTCTTCATGCCCGCGCCCAGCAGCAAACGAGAGCGGTGTTCGTCTGAGGCTGTTTGACATAGTGGTGTTGGCGTTGTCCTCCTGTTCTAACTATGGTTTCAGTACTCAAAGGGCGGAGCGGGGCTGGGAAAGAGGGGGAAAAAAAATAAATGATTAGCAAGCTACAGTCGCTCGAAGGAAAGGTACGATAGGCAATCGACGCCTTTGCGGAAACTGGAAACCACGCGTTTGAGGGATTCGCGATCGCGGGCCGTGGATCAAATAGGTTGCTACTCACTGGCAGGTAGAAAAGGATAAAAGAAGGAAAGGACGGGAGAAGGCAATCAATTAAATGTGTTCTCGAAGATGTCTGTCGTTGCCCTAATATTGGTTGCAAAGGCAGCACCGTCAGTAGTGCGCCGCTTTATATGTAATTTTCTCGGATAACCGTCCCAACCAACACCCCGCAGAACAGTCGCATTTACTAGCCCAAGAGAAACCTAACTAAAAAGAACTAAACCCAGTATAGCACTGTACATACAATCAGCGAGGCCCCACTTGAGACCTCGAGTGTTTGCATTTGCTCCGGTAAGTAGTGCCTTGCTCCTTGTGGTGTTTCTGCTTACCGTATCGAGGCGTCTCGCACGCGGTTTCTCCTTCCTTCCTTCCTACCCTGCGCTTAGTCGGCCTTTCTGGTGGGTAGACTAGTGGGATACTGTCCTTAGGAAGCAAGAAAGAGAGTGCAATGGCCGGCTGAGGCCACAAGACGGCAGCTTGATAAGGTTATCCACACATACTCTACCTTTGGTCCACCCAAGGATAATACAACGAGAAATGAATGTGACAACGTCTACTAGTAGTGCTGGGTCAACCAGAAACTCTTTTAGACAGGTAATGGTTTGCCATCAATTTTTGGCATGGTGTCGCAGTGTCAGATTCTCTCGACCATCAAAATACAGTACTCCTTGTCATTGCCGTACCGTACTCGAGTTACCTTACTCGAGTAGTACCGTACATAAGTAAGATTGCCCACCGTGCAACGACATACCCTTAGTGATGTACCTTTGACTTTTCTTATGGCGAGCTCGGTGGTGATATCCGACAGAAGCTGTTGCAATTATACTTCCGGATATGCACTCTATACGTTCTTGAGTACGACAATGCTTCCTAGTTCATACTAGTTTCACTTCAATGTCATCATAGTTTAAGCTCAACTTATTCGCTTTGGATATTTCATTTATTTCACTGCTCAATCTGTTAATCATCGATGTAACTCTGTACGCATCAGATTTCTTCCGCCTTCCCTTTGTTACCATTGACTTCCTTTCTACTGCGGTTATGTATTCTCGTTGCGCAGCATAAATAGCTGGCCTTCCGGCTCCTCAGATAGAATGTAGTTCTTTATGGTTTTTCGTTTCCTTAAGCCTTCGGTATAGAGCTTGACTGTTTCGATATTTTCAACAGAAGCTAAGCTTCAGGGGTCGAGTGACCTGCCGTGTCTGCAATAGAACAGGCTTCCAGAAACAAATTAAATTTAGTATCACGAGGTAAGCGGTTTATACGGGTATCAGTGCTTCAAGGAACATATGCCGAAATTATCTTTCCTCATCCGGTCATTGGTGGTGACTAATTTACAAGCCTACCACACGGTTACCCAGGGCACCCTTCGCTGCTCTCTGCCACGCATCCTACCGTATCGCTCTAGGGCTATTGGCTTTTCCATGTCTTTTTCATTCAGAGGAGAAAATAGCTAGTCTAGCCGGTATCGTTGGGGACGCACTACTTTATACAGTACAGTACTCGTTTCCCAACGGAAATCTGTCAATGATCATTAAGCACGGTTTATGTCCTCTTAAACGCAGCTAATCGGGTAGGAGACAACATTGTGGGAAATCTTTAATTCAGCACCCGCACTCCTACAAGTAGAAGGCTTGCGTCTATTAATTTGCACCAACCGTACTGCCTTCTGGAGAGAAGACCGGGTGGGCTAATATAAAATCTCAGGTTATTTGCTTGTTGTGCGATGCGCAGTATAGCTGTCATGCTAAAAATAACGTCAGGGAAGCTATATCTAGGAGGGGCAGAAGGCGCGCAACAGCCTCAGGGACGGACGCGAGCATCAAGAATCACCTAGAGAAAAAGGTAAATTTTACACCTAGAGATAAACAAGAGCTTTCTTTCCGCACTCCATGCTTGTGTTTAGAGAAATTGAGGCGGTAAGGGTATCAACACGGCATGGGGAAATGCGCCTGAGGGTCTGCATGGAGAAGAGCTTCAAAGATGCATGCGTCACTCCGGGGGAGGACCGGATATTGCCAGATACATTCACACCGACAGGCATAGCCGGCCCGACCCGCTATCCCGCTCGCCCACCACCGCCCCTTAAGCGACTTTGCTCCCATATAGTCCACTCCAATTGCGCTAGAGACATCTAATGCCACCAGTAGACGAGGCAAAGCTCATGTTGACCCCCTTATCCTCCCTGATAAACTCGGGCAGAATAAACATGTCAGGAGCCAACAAAGAGAGGGACCCCTCAGACACTGTTACACTATCTGAAAAGGTTGTTGACCACTAGAGTGCCACATGTCCGCAAGGTGGGCGGGGCAGAATGGATAAGGATGCGCAAGGATCCAACGCCTCGTCTATAGCACTGCTCTTGAATGAACCAAAATTACGGTATGTGTGGACCATCCGGTAAGGTCACTTCCCTATGCCCGCAGCCTATCATTACGCTTTCTTGCTTACTGGCTGGAAGTGGATCCATAGCCCGCCAAAGACACCGACAGAAAGCGAGCAAGCAAGGCAGGAGCAGGAGCAGGGGGGCGAACAAAAACCTTTCTGTGAGCTATAGTAGCGTCTACAAGGGCGATGCCTGTAGCCGAGGCCTCGAGTGGGGACCGGCCCTCACTTGTCCGACGCAAGTGGTAATTCCTATGGGTTAACTTGACCGCCACTACCGGAGGTTTCATCCATTAAACCCACTCACGATTGATCGGATATTTGGAATGGCAGGAGGTCTTTTTTCTTTAGCCATGTTCTATCCCTATTTAGATAGGTGGGTTAGCATCGCGATGAGTATAGGATAAAATGCATATTTGAGAATCACGGCCACCTTCGTTAAAAAAAAAACCAGTTCACCGAAGAGAGAATTCTGTGAATTTGAGGGCATCAGGGACTTTGCGATTTCGCATCTAGCCCCCCCAAATATGAGCAATCTGGTTAGTCCAGAGCTATGGTTGCCTTACATATGAGTCTTGCGAAGGAAGTTTGCAATGTAATGGTCCTCACAAGGGGATAAAGGAAACCCCTTAGTGACACTGAAGCAGTGTGGTATCAGAAGTATATCAATCAGAGCTTTTAGCTGAGTATAATATACTACTGTCTAGTACTAGTAGTATATGACACCTAGGTCTAGATGAAAAAAGGAGAAAATTCGTGCAAATAGAGGGAATAGTGTGATAATCGATGTGGCAGCCAGCGCGTGGGAAGCAGGTTGTACTGTAGAGCATATTAACCTCCTGGTTGAGGTAAGGTTGGCACTGTGAGTGACCAGATATGATGCAAATATTATTCCTCGTAAATCCCTAGACGTCTCCCTTTGAATAATAAATAAGTCCCTGTTCGGCATTTGCATCGTATCTCTTATGACTATGAAAGCTGTATAATATTATTATCATACAAGTATTATTATATTGTACAATATGATATAATACCGTAAAAACATGTTAGATCTACCATCGGCGGTTAGGGTCCTAGCCTTCGAAATCCGAGACAAAACACCTCGGTAAGGAATAGTGTTCTCCAGACGCTGTATAGCTTACTGGTATTTAAGATGAGCTCGTTGTATCTCATTAACTAAATTAGTATTCGTAGTTTTGTTAACCTGCTCCGCTAAGTGTTGTTTATTATCCAAGTAGACAGTGATTTCGGTCGAGGTCCCCAGGTATGGTTGCCTGGCAACTGCAAGAGGACATTGGACATTGCTGTGCAACAGTGCAAGCGAAGCCAGATCGGCCATGTGAGCCTCGGACCGATCTCAAGCTGAGGCTCTTCCCCGCAAAAGAAAAACATCTACCGCCTTGGACCGTTCTCGATCTTGAGTTCCTCTAGACTCAGAAATTCCGTCGAACCTTCTTTCCCATCTTCCTACCTCTCTTGTTTAAACTCCACAACTACATACCCCCCGGAACGAACAATGGCGCCAGCACTTCCGACAACCACTTCAGCATCAGCCGGAGCACCAACAAAACCGCCTCCAGCTCAACCCCCTCGTCGCAAGAGAAAGAACCGAACTCCGGTAATTTCCAGGTTGATAGTCGATGATCTTCGTGGTGAGGTAGCGTACGTTTCTGAGGATATTTGGCGCGATGTTTTCGGGTTTGTGAAGCAGGAGCCCAAACCACAGCCTGAGCAGGAAACCGTTAACGGGATTCCGGTAGTGGGTGGGCCTGCAATGGTGATTGTTGATGATGGTAAGCTCTACACCCACTCGCAAAGGCAGAAATTGACTTTTTGGAATGCGGTAGATGAGGACGACGAACCCATCCCCCCTACACTACACGTTGCTGTTACTCCTTTAATATCTTCACGCGAGACTGCTACAAAGAAATGGACCATCTTTCCGGTTACGTTTCTTCCAGGGAGCTCTCAATTCCCCGGACTACCGCCGGCCACTCTGATGCTTCCACGTACCGTTGCGCTTTCACCTTCTCTCGCTGCCGCTGGCGAAAAGAGCTCGAAACCCTTTGGGGTGCTGCTGATAGACGTTGTCCCGGTTGGCCTTGAAACAGTGTTTGTTAGCGTTCGATTCCCGGTGGGAGGCCTAGCAGAGGACGACCAGGATTTGGAAGATCGCGTGAAGGAAGCCCTTGGCTCTGCAAAGCTAATTCGAACAAGTGATGATCTCCCACTGAGATATGCGCATGGAAGAATTGAGAGAGGAAAGGCTAGGATCGAGCTCTGCGAGCCTGTGGAGCAAGGACTACTTTTACGGGAAACTAAGGTCGTGATTGTTAAGGAGAAATTATCGAATGCACGAAGGCGAGGCCCTGATAACGTCGACGGGATTATCTTGGACGGCGAATGTGAAGATGGTGGTGGAGTATCCTTATCCGGGGAAGATGGCGCTACGGGCAGCGATGAGGATGAGGATGACCCGTTAGCATTCTCGGGCTTCCTATCCACACCTTTGACTTCTAGTAGTATCTCATTCCCTTCAATTTCTACTACTCCGCATTTACGGAATGGCTACCATTCCCCAAATACCCTTGTCTCAACAGCCCCAACCAGCACAAGCAAGGAGTTCACTACCCAGCCCTTAACTCGGCCCATACCATCTGGCCTATTACACCCAAAACCAAAGGAGCAAGACGATGACGAAGCTAGAGCATTCGTCAAAATTGGTGATTTGGCAAAGTTGGGTTGTTTCTCTGGGGACTGGGTTTGGATATCTTTGCCTGTCCCTCCGATAGATACGTCTTCCCCGGCTCTTACCAAGGCAGCGGAGGCCGTGGCCCGGGGGCGCGGATATGGATCCACTATCAGCCCTCGGCCCGTGAATGGTAGTAGGTCAGGTTCCAGATCCTCCAGAGACATCTCTGCAATGCGAGGTGATGGGGGGTCCGATTTGGAGGTTGGACGTCCAGTCAAGATATATTCACTTCCAGAGGGCTGGGAGACTTCCGGCCTGTCCACTAAACGCCGAAGGGCGAATGGGAAAGGCAAGGAACTTGCCATTGATGGTGACTCTAAGAAGGATTTGAATCCAATTGTCTACCTTTCCCCCATCCTCCTCGCAAACTTAGCGTCATCTTCTCCAACTACAACTGTTTCTGATGTGGTTCTTGCGCCATTCCCCACAGCTCCTACTTCTCTATTAAGCCCGGTCCCCCAGTTCCCTCCTGCTGCAAAGGAAGTCACTTTGTTACGAATAGCATCACCAATCTCCACGGACAGAGCCCTTCAGCCCTCACTCCTTTTACAACTAAAATCATATTTCGAATCTTGTAGAAGGTTGGTCCGCAAGGGGGATGCGATTGCTGTGGGAATTGACGAAGCCCTTGCGCGAAGTCTTTACGGGGGTGACGGCGGAGACGGTGTAACAGAGGAGCTTTTGACCGGGGGAGTGGAAGAAAAGGGTAACAGAAGAACTTGCGTCGCGTGGTTCAAAGTAGGCAGTATTGGCCCATCAGAGGAAGTCCCCGAGAAGAGCCCGGTTGGGAGGAGAATACCAGATAAGAAAGACAAAGAGGATGACAGCATCTGGGGTGGAGTAGTATTTGTTGATCCAGCGAGCACTCGCATGGTTCAGGCAGGGTCTGAGAGACGGAAGATACCGCCTACTATCAGTTCCACTTGGGAGTACTATCTCGGACTGCATCCACCTCCTCTACGATTGGCCGCCATTCAAGGAGTTCCACCGGCGTTGATTGTGCCAGGGCGCCATGTCAATCAGACTCAGCGACGCCTGAGAGAATTAGTTTCCGCAGCTACCTCGCAGAGAGCTATTCAGTTAGGATTGCAATCGATCGCCATCCTATTGACAAGCACTCAAAGATCTATTGGTAAACGAACACTTGCGATGAGAGCCGCGGCTGATGTTGGAGTTCACGTTTTCCACATAGACGCCTACGATATCATCTCCGATGGTGGCGCCGGGGATGTAAAGACAGAGGGTTTCTTGCGAGCTAGAGTTGACAGAGCCCTCTCCTGCGGTAAAGAAAGCTGCGTCCTACTACTCTCTCACCTTGAAGCCCTCACAGCGGCACGAATGGGAGAAGTATTGAAAGATATTGTGGGCCAAATGCGTATCGTCATCGCCACAACGACAGAAGTTGACAAATTATCAGAGAACATCCGCAATGTCTTCACTCACGAGATGGAAGTCGGAGCTCCGGACGAAAATGAGAGAGTGGGGCTCCTGGAAGGAATAGTAGACGAGCGAAGAGTCCGCCTGGGCAAAGAAGTTGATCTCGGAAACATCGCTGTTAAAACAGCCGCTTTGGTAGCCGGAGATCTCGTCGACGTGGTCGAGCGTGCTGTCGCAGCATCCCAAGACCGCATTTTAAAACTTGCGAAGAAATGCCGCGCTCGTCAAAGAGATCCTGATTCCCCCGAGGGTCCCGTCTCAGTTAAGGACTTGGAAATAGCCGGTGGCGACGAAACCACCAGTGTTCTAAAATGCGACTTCGAAGTAGCTGTTGAGGCCGCGCGCAGGAACTTCTCAGACTCGATCGGCGCGCCAAAGATCCCGAACGTGGGCTGGGACGATGTCGGAGGACTCACAAATGTAAAGAGCGCCGTCATGGAAACAATCCAACTCCCGCTCGAGCGTCCAGAACTCTTTGCAAAGGGGATGAAGAAGCGCTCTGGAATACTGTTCTACGGACCTCCCGGAACTGGAAAGACGCTCCTGGCAAAGGCGATCGCTACGGAATTCTCCCTCAATTTCTTTTCCATCAAGGGGCCGGAACTACTGAATATGTACATCGGTGAGTCGGAAGCGAACGTTCGGAGAGTTTTTCAGCGCGCCAGGGACGCACGGCCTTGTGTTGTGTTCTTCGACGAATTGGACTCAGTCGCCCCAAAACGTGGTAATCAAGGTGATTCCGGGGGTGTCATGGACAGGATTGTTTCCCAGCTGCTGGCAGAATTAGATGGCATGAGCGAAGGTGCGGAAGGTAGTGGTGGTGTGTTCGTTATCGGAGCGACCAATCGACCGGATTTACTTGACCCAGCATTACTACGGCCCGGAAGGTTTGACAAAATGTTGTACTTGGGTGTTTCAGACACTCACGACAAACAATTGACCATTATGGAGGCTCTCACTAGAAAGTAAATCACCCCTCTTCTCTCCTCTCCTTCCCCTCCACTAATTAGCAATACAGATTCACCCTCTCCCCAACCCTCTCCCTCCGTAGCATATCCGAAACCCTCCCCTTCACCTACACCGGAGCCGACCTGTATGCCCTCTGTTCCGACGCAATGCTCAAGGCAATCACACGACAAGCCAACCTCGTCGACGAAAAAATACAGCGTTTATCCGCCACCTCGGAGGAGCCCGTTTCAACAGCACACTTCTTCGACAACATTGCTACGCCCGAAGACGTTCTCGTCGTAGTTGGCGAGGAGGACTTTCTACAGGCGAAGAGCGAATTGGTGGGTAGTGTTAGCGCCAAAGAGTTGGAGCACTACCAGAGAGTTAGAGAGCAATTTGAGATGGCGGAGGAGAAGGGGAAGAAGGGAGAGGGGAAGGGGAAGGCTATCGAACAAGCGGCGGTGGGAGAGGAGGAGGGCGAGGCTCCAGCAGTAGACTGGAAAGTGGGAGGAAAGGCCTTAATGGTGGATAGAGATGCAGGTGTGGAAGTCGAAGATATAGGGCTGCAGTTGAGAAGCCGCCTAGAGATCGTGCCTGAAGAGCAAGAGTGGGAGGATGGAGCTGAAGGGGATGAACAGGAACTTTATGGAAATGGGGCGTAAATGCCGCCATAACCGAAAAGGTAACGCAAACCTGAGCAAGCTGCCAACGGTTTCAACGAGGTCCTATAATATTTTCCGTCCTCTGGTTCTCATGTAGCGGTATTACCCCGAGATTTCTTCACGAGTGAAGAGTGTCAGAGCGTTAATGTGTGAATTGGGCGGGGGGATGTTCTTGATTTCAGAGCGAGCTTAATTTGGGCACTGTACTTTATTGTAATATTATTTTAGAGGACTGTTCGATTTTATGATACTGAGCCAATTTCCTGCCCGAGAGATAACTACTCCCCGAGCATTGAGATTGCTATTACAGACCATAACCCCAACATCACCTCAGTATAATATCTAAAGCAAAACATGAAGCAAAAAACCATTCAAAAGTCCTCAATATCCTCAAAACCCTCCACTTCTCCCCCGTACCCTTCCCGCACAAGCCCTCTTCCGCCGCCCTCCCTCCTCCCAACATTCCTCCGGATTCCCCCCGCACCACCAGCACTTACGGAGCGTTCTCGGAACCCGGGCCCCAGACGATAAGGTCCTGAGTATACGAGTGCAACAGGACTGGCAATAGGCGATGTGATGTTCTCCGGAGGTGGATGCGGTGGCCCTTTATGCTGCTGCTGGCCGTGGCGGGTCCCGTGTTCCCTCTCACGCGCCCGGAATGGTGTCACTCCCCGCGGGTTACCCCCATCTTGTTGGTCTGGTGTTATGAGGAATCTCCGCGCAGGTCTTTTTTCGTGTTTTTTAGTGGGGGTGGGATCTGGAGGTCTTAATTTTTCCGGTTCGGAGGGGTCAGGATCGGGGTCGGGGCTGGTATTTGTCTCTCGCCCCTCGTATTCTCCATGTCCCGCTGCGTGAATTGCTGGGGATTTGAATAGGTCTGAGGACGTGGCCAGGACCTTGTCGAGCCATTCGGGGTGTGTGAATACTTCTGTGGATATTTTCTCTTGGGTTAGCTGTTATGGCCTGGTGGGTGGGTAGTGTGGATGCTCGTGGAAACTTGCCCTGGTCGTCTGCGGTGCTGCCGAGAGAATCTTGGGTATTATTACATCCTACCAGGTTGTGCTCAGTTTGGCTATGCCCTATTTGGTTTGAGCTGTCTTGTACGACAATGGGGTTCTCTTGTGCGTGGAGAGTAGGATTGTCAGCTATCAATCCAATTATCTCAGCCCAGGTCCCTTCATGGGCAACGGTGGAAGCCACGCGGATAGTGCCTAAGATTTCCCCTGTCTCTCCATGCGTGGCGGTAGTGTCTTCCTCGTCCCATTCATAGTCAGTACTTTCCTGGGTATCTTTCATGCTCTCTTCGTTGGAATCTTGGGACATTGGACCGCATCTGTCTTGATTGTCGTCGGGCGAATCGTCATCTTGATCCATCTCCATTTCGGATTCTTCTGCCTCTACCTCCGCTATTTCCCTTGTTCCATTATTGCCCGGGGCTCCCTCTTCATCCTCATCGTCAGTTTCATGTATGTCTCTCTCGGCATCTAGTGCCACTTCGACTTGGGTTTGAGTTCCATTCTCACTACACGCAAAAGGTTTGAGATTTAGTAAGTTCTCACTGGAAATTATCTCGCTAGCCATCTCGTCAAATGGCTGTTCCCCTTGGTGTAGGTAAGGCCGACGTTCTGCAGGCGATGTGCTCCAAGGGACTTGTGATGACCCAAGCGTAATGCTAGTCATACGGGTGTGCCCCAATGTCTCTTCCTTACGTATTTTCTCATCGACTGGATCCCCCATGCTTGCGGTCCTGGGGAAATCGTGCTCTATCGCTTCTTCGGTCTCTAGATAGAGGCATTCTCTCCCACGGGAACCAGGGCTGTTTCGTAATATTATAGTCGAATAGGCCGGACTGCTGGGAACAGGAGAAGAGACTCGTTCAACCTCCTCAATCAAGAAATCAGTCTGGCCAACCTCCCCCGGGCCGCCATCCAACGGCATAGGAACCCGGTTACCCCTCTGACGTGAATACCGTGCCAGAGGCGATGAGGAATAACCGCTCTGTCGAACCTCCCGACGTTTCCGCTCAACCATATCAGAAACCGCCGGAGTAATGTGCTGGAATTGGAACATTGGTTCATGCTTATCAAAATCTAATAACATTGTATCCGCCGAGGAACCTCGAATTGGGGTAGGGTTAATCTCCGTAGACCGGTTTGCAGATTCCGTGGATCTTGTGGGATCAGTTGTAGAAGTCGCTGATTTTTGGGTCGAACCCCCGATGCGTATATAAATATCCTCATTGTTTTCTGGATATTCTGGCAGTTCCGGGGTATCCTCATGTGGAACCATTCTCCGCCTATTCTCGTGCATGATAGATGCTACCCCTTGTTCGCCGTAGTTTCGTAAAGTACTACTACCATCATCGTCCTCATCCTCATAATCCTCATTATCATCGTCACCATCCTCACCACCACCACCCTCATCTTCGGAACTGGTAGAGCCAGACGAGCTCGTCTCGATAACCTCCCTATGAAAATTTGCTTTGAGCTTCCTCATTTCTTCTTTGCTTTTCAAAACTAAGGGCTTTGATAAGGTTGTGCACACCCAGTCTTCCCTCTCTAGTAGCATCCTTCTTCTTGCCTTCCTAATATCCTCCTCCACCGCTCCTCCTACCTTCTTCCTGCTATCCTTGTCGATATCTAAGAGTGGAGAGGCACTGTTTCGAGTAGCCTCCCTATGATCTGCCCTTGCCTTCTTAACCACGATGTCAAACTCAGGAGTCGTTTGCCTCTTTCGCTTGAAGACATTGGGAATATTTTCTTGCGAGGAAGGGATGGCAAAAGTTTGGGCGGCAGCGCGGACCTTGCTAAAGTAGCGTTTTTGGAGACGTGAAGTTGTAGAGGTTTTGACGGCACGACTCCGTGTACCCCCCGTCCAATTCATAGCTATGGCAAGCCCAATAGATGGATGGATATTCTGTTCCGAAGAGACACGGCTTAAACTCCATCAACGGCCCAAAGGCCCGTGTCTGCCGGGAGCCTTATGGTGACGTAAGCATAAGAGCCAAATAGTTGTCACTTCTTTTTGGATAGGGAGCCGCCGAACTAGGTCGCGACCGGGAGGTCGCAAACCAGGGGGGGATGATACTCAATGGTAAATGATGGAGGCTAAGCTTGATTTCCGAGTGATAGTATATGATTTGAGAATCTCTCCCTCACAACGCTACTGTACAGTATGATATCAAACGGACCCAACCTTGGATTTCACAAAAAGGGCCATTTTAACCCTTTAGGGTGCTTAGGAAATTCTTCTCTCGAATACTCTTCCTTTGCGCTTTCCTCAACCCTGTCCGAATTTCTAGCCGGGCTTCTTGAGCTTCTAGCGGTGTAACATGAACGTCCTTCCCAATCTCTACCATCGTCGACTTCGATCCTCTTGCGCCCGGGGCGGCTGGGATTTTATCACTAAGGCCTCCGATAGGGGATACAACCCTAGCGAATGGTTCACCGGTTGGTTGAATAACGGTGCTTGGGGCTGTCGGATCTGGCACTGTCGCAAAGGGAAGATCAATAGACTGTTGATGAGGAGGTATGCGGACGTCCTTATTCCTAGCCTCCATACGGGCAACGCTCGCGGCCTGTTTCCTCGCGAGATCTCGCTGTTTTTTCGATTTAGCTAAGAGGAAATTAGTAACTGTTAAGAAGATAAAGTTGCAAACGGTAGAGATCCTTACAGTAGGCATCACCCACTGCAGCTGAATCGCCCCCGGCGCCAGTCTTATTGTCTAGCATTGACCATAGCCATTCCGGATATTCTGAGTCTTCCTTCGCAATGGGATCCGATTTATTCTTTAGAAAGTTGATGTTTTTGAGAACCATTCCTGCAGGAGTCTCGCTCCTTACTCGAGGTTTGCCGTCGGCCGTAACAGAGGAGCTATGGGGAGCAGGTTCTAATGATACTGGTACGGCGGGTGAACGAGGCCCAACATCTCGTAACGATTGGGTAGTGGCAAACCGGGAGGTGTGAGAAACAAGTAGACGGGAGGATGGTCGTACACATTTAGTGCAGAGCATTTTGAACACAATTGGCGTGGAGGGACCCGTATACCGTATCTCTTTTTCCACGGATCTGATGTTGAAGTGAAAATTAGTGGGGGAGGAGAGGATCAGGCCAACGAATTCCGTAGGGCAGCGAATGTTTCAGCACAGCACAAAGTTCGAACTTTTTCGCAGTCTTTCTTGGCACTCCAAGCCCACTTACAGTAGCCTCACGGCACACAGACCCAGCGAAGACTGGGTAAATTTATTATCTTCCCGCCATTCGCTTGTTGCAACTCCTCTCTTCTTCGCCACACATACCCACGTCCCCATCTCTCGAGACAGAAGTTGTGTTGATACTTTGCAAATCTGAGGTATTCGATTCAGTTGGCATTTGGCTGTTCCATTTCTGAGGGCTTTGATCTTATCTATACTGTTGGTACTTCCAACAAGTTGATTTGTGGGCGCTGAGGGCTTCTGAGGGCTGCATTGTGAATATACACAATAAAAAAAGGGAAAAAAAAGGGAAAAAAAAAGGGCTTTATCGTCACTTTTGGTTCAATCCGAGGGCTTTATATACTCTGAGGGCTACTGAGGGCATATCTAAGTTATCATACTAGAGAACTAGAGACGTTTTGCGTCTGATCTGGCTTCTCTCTAGGGTATTTTCTTTCTCATTTTTCTGTTCGCAGGAAAAAAAAAAGTGGAAAATTTTCCCTACCCCCCTCCCGTCAACCATCTTCTTACTTTATCCCCTCCCCCCCCATTTTTCATTTTCATTTTCTCCCTCTCCACACTCCCCTTCCCTCCACTCCCCCTTTCTTTAGAGACTTCGAAGGTTAACATCTTAGAATCTCCGGTTCTTGTCCTTTCTGTTTTGCGCATCAATTCTCCTTTTTTCACACAACAATCGCATCTACGATGGCCAAGGAAAAACCCTCCGCGAAGCCTGCCCCCAATGGCAAGGCAAACAAGAAAGATGTTTTGAAGTCGGTCAGGTCAGCTGCCGTCACTAAAAAGTCTACCAAACCCACCGATTCGAAGGAATTGGCCCTCAAAGCTGCCGCCGCCGTTTCAGGTCACAAGAAGGCAATTGAACTAAATAAGTCCGCTCAATCTAAGAAGGTTACCGAACCTAAGAGGAAAGCCAAGGCTCCTACCCCGCCGTCCTCTGAGTCCTCTGAGTCAGAAGGTAGTTCCGAGTCTGAGGATGATTCTGAGTCCGGGTCTGGCTCTGGATCTAGCGATAGTGAATCCGAGTCCGGATCCGAATCCGAGGTTGAGATCAAAAAGATCAAAGTTCCGAAGACTGGGGTGAAGCAGGCAGAAGTCAAGAAGCCCGAGACCAAAAAGATCGTGGCCAAGAAGCCCGAGGCCAAGAAGCCCGAGGCCAAGAAGCCCGAGGCCAAGAAGCCCGAGGCCAAGAAGCCCGAGGCCAAGAAGCCCGAGGCCAAGAAGCCCGAGGCCAAGAAGCCCGAGACCAAGAAGCCCGAGGCCAAGAAGCCCGAGACCAAGAAGCCCGAGACCAAGAAGCCTAAACAAAAGGAGACCGTCGCAAATGACTCTTCTTCCGATTCCGAGTCTGATGCATCTTCTAGCGATAGTGACAGTGACAGCGATAGTGATAGCGATGGCAATAGCGATAGTGATAGCGATGGCAGTAGCGATTCGGGCAAAGGGGCGCCAGAGGCTAAAGTTGCGATGAAAAAGGCCAAACAAATTTCTAGTCCCGATAGCGATTCCGGTTCTTCCCCAGACTCCGACTCTGGTGAAGAGGAAGGGCCTGTTGGCAAGAAAGCAGCTCCCATTAAGGTCATTAATGGCACCGAGACTACAAAGGTATGAAGTTCTACTTGTACGATATCGATATGATGACGTGGGTTAACTTAAGACAGGTGGCTGGATCCTCGTCTGGATCCTCATCCGAATCTTCGTCTGAATCGGATAGTGACGCCGACTCTTCGTCCGATTCCGATTCTGGTGCTAAGGTCAGGTCTACCAAGAAGGTGGCCTCTGATTCAGAATCATCATCCGACTCCTCTGATTCCGAATCAGATACTAAGCTCAAGTCTAGCAAGAAGGCTGGCGATGATTCGGATTCTGAGTCCAATTCAGATTCTTCCGACTCAGATTCCGACCATGCAGAACCCGACTCCAAGAAGCGCAAAGCCACAGCCGAGGCCGAAACCACTCCAAAGAAGGCAAAGACTGGGCCCTCTACTGAAGAGGGTATCAAGAACCTTTTTATTGGGGGATTGTCATGGAACGTTGATGAGGACTGGTTGAGGAGTGAATTTGAGCAATTCGGCGAGATCGTTGCCGTGCGCATTGTCACTGATCGTGAGAGTGGCCGTTCTAAAGGGTATGTTTTGAGCAATTCATTTCCTCGCGGTAGGGGTAAAGTATTGGAACAGACATGGGGGGCAAATGTCTATGCGTGGAACAAAAAAAAGAGCAGTTATTTCCCTTCTTTAGCATCTCGGGATCTGAATGAAGGAAATTTCGCATTGGCCATCTTGACTTGACCCCAGCTTGTTCCAATACTTTATCCCTATCTCGAGTATATCCCACGCAATCTTATTTTAACCCTTCACAGGTTTGGTTACGTCGAATATACTACCCATGAAGCTGCTAAGAAGGCACTCGAGGAGATGAAGGGCAAGGACTTAGATGGTCGCACTATCAATGTCGACTTCTCTAACCCCCGCCCTCAGACTACTCCTCGCCAAGACCGTTCTAAGTCATATGGCGATCAAAAGAGTCCCGAGTCTAACACTGTGTTTATTGCCAACTTGAGCTTTGAGGCAGACGAGCAAATTGTTCAAACCGAGTTTGAAGGATTTGGAAACATTGTTGGGTTGAGAATCCCAACCGATCTGTGAGTTCGCTGGGCATTGACATGGGTTTTGCGGGTGCTAATCTTAGATTTTGTAGCGAATCTGGCCAACCTAAGGGCTTCTGTTATATCCAGTATGACACAGTTGATTCTGCACGCAAGGCTGTTGAAGGAATGAATGGTGCTCTTGTTGCTGGCAGAGCCATTCGCACTGACTTCTCTACTCCTCGTGATCAGAACAGTGGTGGCGGCCGTGGTGGAGGTCGTGGTGGAGGTCGTGGTGGAGGCCGTGGCGGTCGCGGCGGGTTTGGTGATCGTCGTGGTGGGTTTGGTGATCGTCGCGGCGGGTTTGGTGATCGTGGCGGCGGCCGTGGCCGTGGTGGCGGTGGTCGTGGTGGCGGTGGGAGAGGAGGATTCCAATCCCAAAACCGTGGTGGTTTCGGAGACTTCCAAGGCCAGAAGAAAAGGTTTGAATAACTTTTAGCAACTGACACCGCACGCTTGGATTTCATTGTAACTCAAAATGGTCTGGGTTCTATAATATCTTGTGGGTTATTTGGGGGCTTGTGGGTTTCGTTCTATCTTGCGGGAGATTAATTCTGTGGGCTCTCACCTGTGTCATAATGTGGGATTGTTGGCTATTTTCTTTTTCCAGTGTGTTGCCTGCTATGCCAGGTTCAAAAGTTTCGCCTTTTATTTTCTTATTCTGGAGTTTCTCGCTATGGCTGTACGTCTACTTGCGCTTGGCTCCTTAACGGCACTCCTCAATCGGAGCTTCCTGCTATAGAGGCAGAGTAAGATTACTACGGTATCCTACTCTCAGTGTTTGTATATACGGGTTCTCGGGATTAATCAGAATATACTGTATGACCATGTTCAGGGGGCACAAGGTATAATAACGGGTAGCTTATGGCCAAGCAATGTCAATTAATCCAATGTTCTTATCATACAGTAAAAAACGTCCTGTTCTCTCTACGAAGAAGTTGGCACTACTGTAGTTATTGCGTTGACAACGTCAATCAATTAATCAATCAACTGCATGGTGGATTTGTTTTGAGCTCTGAAGGACTAATAGGACGGCTGTCGAGACCAAGTGGGTAACCTCATAGGTTTGGCCACCGGAAGCCTTCCTTGGAATCGGAAAGCTGGCTTTTTCCTTCTTTTCTTTTTCCTGTCCGGGGTGATTCCGTCGTTTTACCCAGAGGGTTCAATACCGGTGCCGTATTTACTGGAATAATTGAATCTCACGCTAAGACGTCTAAAATTCCCGTTTTCAGATAGGGGCGAAAGCACCAGAAAGAAAAAAAAAGAAAAGGGAGCCTGGCCATACCAGCAAAGGCAACTCCAACGTCTTAGCGTGAGGTTCAATTACGGTATTCCAGTAAATATGGTATTATGATATTCCATATTCGCGGGTTGAGCCTCAAGTGTGGTCGCCATTAAATGTCACGTCAAAGCATCGTCTTGGCGCTAAAGCTCATGCACATCCACAAGTCGCAAAAAGCTACGGTAGAGAGCTCCGAAAAGGCCACCGTACAACCACCCTAATTAGGGACCAAAACTCAACCATCAAAGGGAAAAAAACAACGACCCTGCCACCACCACCACCGCATATCTACCCACTACTATACCAGCCCCGCCTCACCACCAAGAACTCGCGACAGTCCCTCCGATATCGCATTGACTTATCCACCTCATCTCGCAACAATGCCAGTAACAGGGTACTCCCGCCCCCCCTCCCAACCGCTCGATCCTCAACTAACACACACCCAGCATCTACTGGATAAGCACGCCCCTGACCGCCCCCCCACAGAGTATGGTCCCCCTACTAGCAGACAATCTGGGAAAGCGGCACCAACCTCTCTATCTCGGAAAATGGAGCCTCGAGCATCGCCTCCTCCGCGAAACCATCCCATCCTCCTCCTCCTCCAGCGCAACCACCGCCACCACTTCACCCCCGTCCAACCCAACCTCTCAATCTCCCCAACTCCACCAACAACAACAAGTCCCCGCAGGAGGGAACTACATGCAATACCTTGACCTCGCCCACCACCCGCAGAAACTCATCGTGTCGACACCTTCGGCCATCGTTACGCTGGACCGCGAATTCGATTTACTGGTGCGCTCAAAGCTATCTGCGTTATGGAGCCACCGGCAAACGCTGCGCGGGGAGGGAGTAGCGTACGAAGTGGATGACTTCAAGGTGCGCATTGCGAACATTATGCAGGGCGAGGTGTGGAAGGGTGTGCTGGTGGAGGTGGAGTACGCACCGTGCAGCATGCTCGCGGTCGCGGAGGCGGTGATTCGCGGGTTCGTAGAGGGACTCGGGTGGCCGACTGGCCGGTTCACATTTTCGGGGAAGGGCGGGGGGAAGAGGGTTGAGGGGGAGGAGTGGTCTGTGCTTGATACGGGCAGGCAGTATTGCGAGGTTTTGAGGATGGGGTGGGGGGGTTGAGGATGGACGGGTGAAGGAACGGGTGAAGGAGCAAGGATGGGAGTGCAAAGGTGCCGCCATTACAACATTTTAACTAGCTAGACTGTCATAAGGGGGGCTGTAGGCTACACCTAGATGAAATGGAGTACAAGTATTTGTGTTAATTGTAATGATAAAAAAGGCAGAAAAGAAAGAAGAACAAAAGGTAGATGGCGACCACTAGCAAGAGAAAGTGAGGAAGGAGCAAAAGCCACCTTATCCGACTAACCGACTAAACCAGCCCAGCCTATCCCAAAACGTACGATTAAGAATTGAAAAGAATAAAGAGAAAAAAAGAGAACCAAACACCAATTTCGTATCATTCGTTGTGCTCCGAAAACTCTCAGGGAGGTCATTCACACCTTGCTCAAGCAGTGACACTCCCGATCCCACCTCCCACCAAAATCCCCCTCCCAGCAGCACCACGTAATCCCCCTCCACTTGCTCTACTTAAACCTCTAACAACCGCCCTACCCTTTTCTGACCCACTGCCCGTGAGCCGGCCCAATAGCCCACCCTCCGACTTTCCTACTTCCCGGCCCATGGCGTATCCAGCCGAGAAGGTGATTGCGCTGAGAAGGATGATGGCACCGGCTGAGATTGCCAGCGTAGCGTAGGAGATGCCAAGGGCGGATGTGAACTCGCTACTTTCTGTTTCCTGCGGACGGGAGGATCTGGAACGGGGTTTTGATTTACACTTCTTGTCGGAGCGTCGGGTCTTCCTTGTTTTCTCGGTGTTTCCGGAAGGGGGCTGGTTTGTCGGGGATGGAGGGGGGGAGGATGTAGAGCCTTCTGCGGAAACCATGGATCCACGTCTGCTCCTTCCGTTTACCGAACCACTGGCTTCGCTCGGGAGGTTGCCCTCTCTAACTACGCGAATGCCTTCTACCGCTACCCGTCCACTCTGCTGAGATGCGGTCTGTGCCTGGCCGGGAGCCTGCGATTGCGGTGGGGACTTGGTCAATCCTCTTGCTGCAGCCGCGCAGCTTAAGAGTGTAGACAATGACGCCCGCAACGCCTCATCGTGGTCCGTCGCATGGTTTGGGGCGAACATATTAAGTCCGCCGGGTCCATGACGGCGGGGTGCCATCTGATTCCTACCTTGAAACGGACGCTGCTGAGAGGAGGCCGAAAACACTGTCCTTGGAGCGGGTGCATCATCCGAAGCACTCGCTTCATCATCGCTATCATCTTCACCGTCATCATCCGCAGAAGAGTACCCGTCCGAACTCATGGGCATTTCGTTGATCATGGACCCCATGTCTTCGCCTTCTTCTTCCTCTTCCTCCTCCTCACCATCCTCGGATTCTTGGGCCATGACATTTGGTGGATGGGGGGCATTAACATCGCGGAGCGCGGATTTGCGTCTTCGGCGGGCGAAGACTTGAAGCCCAGCGGTGATAATATGTTCGTCTGATGAGGATGTGTAGGCGCTATCGCTCGGGTGAGAAGCAACCTCGATCCAGGAATCTGCTTCTAAAAAGTGTTAGCGCGCATGTCTGCCGGCCGGCCGTTGTATCCCCTCCACCCCAACACCCCTTTTCCAAGTATTTTCAATATTGTAATCATTTCTTCTACGCGAGCCAAAATTCCCCAACAAGTGGTTTAGGGATTCAAAGAAAAATGATAACAAACCTCCCGTATGGGCACCACCAGCCGTAGCCACTATTTGATTCCTGGCAGAATTCACAGGTCGGGAACTGCTCGACCCGGATGCCTGCGGGAAAGGTGATGGATGCATCTCGCTCTCGTTCGTCTTATTGGGTGGGGTGCAGCAAAGTTACCGAACCGATGAGCCCCCTTTTCTTCACTTCGGCCTGAAACGTCAGTAATCGGATTGATTGGAGCGGATAGCACCGGTTATATTACCACTCCTAGCGAGTGGTGCGGGTACTGGAGGTGTTGGTTGATAGGCGGGCAGGCGTAAAGTATCGTAGAGAGGAGATACAATTCCTCCCTGAGCTACGAGTGCAGTACAGTACCAGTAAAGGGCCTAACAAGTGCACGGCGTAGCGGACAAGGAGGAGGGAGGGAAGGGGAAAGGAAAGGAGAGTGAGCGGGAAGGGGGGAAAGGGAAAAAGGTTTGTTCAGGTTGAGTGGAAAGAACACAGCTGGTCCAACTAGCACACCCTCAAATCAAGATGCTAGACAGGACGCAAGAGCACCGGAATAAGGAGGTATGGTGCGGGTGTGATATAATACAATAAGGTCACGTACGGTAGGGTGAATGGCTGGCTGGACGAGAAAACGGGGCGAGGGAGAGAAGAGAGGAGGCTTGCTGCAACGGCGCCCCAACAAAAATACCTAAGGCCCGTTGACTTTGAAAGGTTGTCGTCACGAGATTAGACTATTGTATGAGTGGTTATGGTATGATTGGATTGATAGGCGGAAGGTGTTGATGGGGGGGGGAGCTCAAAGGATGAGTCTTGGTACTGGCTTTAAAATTGGACTGTTCTGGAGGGGGGGAACCTGGGAGAGTGAAAGTGTGGAGCGGCGGGAGGAGCGGGAAAGGGGGAAGAAGAGGAGGAGGAGAGAAAAGAAGAAGAGAGAACCAGGAAAATGGCAAAAGGAACCAAGAGGAAGGAGAGGAAAGAAGGTTATGAACTTGACGGGGTTGGTGGTCCGAAGCTCTCAAGAGCTATTTACCCCCCCTCATCTCCAAGTGCGAGCGAGTAATGTAAACATGATACCATACAGGCACAGTACCGTATGTGGCCGACCAGATGTCTCTCCTACAGGCATTATGACAGAAGAGAATAAAAACAGTTTATTAACTCGCCCTCCTACCACGGCCCAGACCTGGTTAACAGCACCACATTACCGTAACTAGTACGGGTATTGTGGTCTCAATCCCATCTTAACCTGCGTGACGTCTTGACCAGCCAATCATCCACTCGCCCGACTCAACTCAAGCACTCAGCCCCCGAATCATGGTGTTTATGACCACTTCCACCGGGGGGAGTCCTGCCTTGAATGACTACCGTAGCTGCACAATGCAACACCATACGGTACCTCATGACCCTTATGATCGGGATCAGCCCTTACTTTTGAGTGCTCGAGAACAGTACTGGTGCCTCAACATAGTACCAAAATACTCGTTACAGGCGCGTCACACCAAGTCTAGAAACGGTAGTACTGAGTGCCATACTCTCCTCGGGCTGGGAATATCCCATCATTAAGGTAAGGGCCACCACATGTTGTACCGTACTGTAGTGCTACACCTGATACGAGTCCTATACGCACGATACCGGTCCATAAACATAAACTTGATACCCTAACCGAGCTTTCCGGTTCGACAGCCAGAACTGTGCTTTCAAAATACCGCAACCTATCGTGCTCGAGTACCCTACTGCGCGACGAGATGAGCCGGCCCAGCGACCAGTTCTTACGGTAGGACCCTGAATCGGGATCGAGATAGGTAAGCGCTCGGGTGAAGTGGGGCAAGCTGCGACAAAGGAGACTTTTGTACCGGTAGGTGGAAGCCAGTGTCGTCGAGCTTTCATTTTGAAGCCGGGTACACCCAGGTATTTCATAGCTACTGTACGTGTACTAACTTATAGCACACTATTCAAGTAGAAAAGAGTGGAGCCGGGTAGTGAAATGGGTACCGGCACCTCCCCTTCCCGTACCGCACCGGTGGCTCTGTGGAGCTGGATGGCCTGCTGCGAAGGATCAAGGTTGTGTCAATATCTTAGCTTATATAATCAAAGCGCAGACCATAAAGTTATCATGTGGATTTTGCAGCTCTTGAGCGCGCTTAATGACATTGGGTTAGCCTAAGATCTTTGCTAGAGGAACTGTATCGTAGCACTAGCATTGCCGTGGGGCGCTTGCTATGATGTAACCGGGAGAAAAAATCTCTGCACTTAAACTGCTAGTACCGGTATCCAAATGGTGGAATACAGTACCGTATCCTGGGGAACCAAAAAGTGACGAATAGAGACGAGGCAAGGGATTAGAAGTGCTACCCTAGACTATCTTGGCTTCCCTACCATAGGCCTTCCAGCCTTCCACCACTATCTCATCTTCACATTTCTCGATTTATTTCCACAACCATCCCTTTACTGGATAGCTGTAGCGGAGGAAAGCTTCTGAGCCTAGAACCCCCCCCCCGTGAGGCACAGGCACCGATAGTGTAGGAAAGCGTGGCAAAACCGACACCCGGAAAGAACAGATGCGACGAGAGGAAAACCTACCGTGCCAACTGAACCGTGCCGTACTGTCAGCGGCTTGCCCATTCCTTACCCGAGGGGTGCATAATACAACCTGCCGCACCATCCCGTATTGACCCTCCAAATCCGACCACCCTCCGGGATGTTCTATCTCCGAGCGGATATCTTCAGTGTCGTTATCTACGGTATACCGGTAAGAGGAAACCGTGCGTTTGAGCCAGTAGTATCTCTTCGGGCCTCTCCGACCTTACCACTGGCATATTCCAGTTCACCAATTGCCAGTCACTTCTCTTTTCTTGCTGCTTGTCTTCTCTTTTACTGTAGCTTCCCTCGTTTTCTTTAATCTTCATACACCGGTGTGATACCGTACCGTACAAGTACTATACTCCTAGGATAGAGTGCTTAGTCATGCAGGGTCCAACCGCGTACTCGCTCGTACACTCTGTTCTTAGTTTTGACCACCTGCACTGAGCTGAGACTTTCCGGTCCAGTCTGCAATCTGAGGACCTACCGGCCGGGATACCGGTAGGTTGTGGAAGGAATCTTGAGGACTCTGGATGGTGCTAGTGCTCAGGGCATCGCAGAATCCGGACTGCTCATCGCAGCTGGAATAGACTACGGTAGACATGACTTCAAGTAGGATTGCTACGGTAGATGGAGTCACGATTACTCGAACAGGCTCAATCCCGGAGCGCAAATCAGACTGGAACGTCTCAGCAATTTGAGGGATAGTGCACTCTGGCGGGGGTCGAATTTGGAGACGGGTCAGTAGACTACGGTACCGTCTATCCAAATCTGCAATATACGGTACTCCGCGGTCAGGGTAGTCTTGCCCTTTGGTAAATTTACAGTTGTCTGTCCACCAAACCCCGCATCATAACCAAATACCGTACTGGGGTATAGACCGAGGTGATGGGACAGACAGGGAATGGAAGATATATGGGGATGCATATAATTTCTAATCCCTGTATGTCCGATCACCCACGTCCATGCCTGAGTACGAGGGTATCATACCTATCCAATTACTGTATTAGGCTGTCAATGTTCGCAAAGACCCACACATGCAGATCTCGTACCGAGATTCCTGCTCGAGTAGAGTACCCTACTGTATCATACCTCTTACAGAGAGCGAGTATACTACTCCCTATGTTAATCGTAACCATAACTACAACAACCAGAGATTGAACTAGATATCCCATATTCCAATCCGCCAGGGCTTTCTAGTCTAGCTTACGACGATCCGGAGCATTAGCCCATTATAATAACCGGGATTGAAAAAAAGCTCTAGGACTCAGTACTTTTTCGCCACAGTGCTCAAAACACCGCGGAATCCGTACTTCTCATCATGACGCTTACTGATTCTCCAGCAGTGTTCCAGATTGCTAACCGAACGGGAAAGTCTTAGCAGGCGTTCACCAGACACGAGGGAGTAAGTTGGATTTCCTGGCAAAGACCTGCTTTCAGGCCACCACTCCTCCTTACTCGTACACTCGGTAGTGAAGGACTGTGCGCTTGGGCTTTGGGCTTATCGATATGTTGAGTGCGGTGGTGCACCGGTACGGGTGCCGCACGAGTACCGTAAGAACTCGAATAGAAGAAACATGTGCTAGGACGTTGTAGTTGCCTCTCCTAGTAAGGCGCGGTGTATATTCCTTTTATTTTGTCTCAACTGAGGGCTGAGTTTGCAGTGTTTTCCCCTCGCGTAGCTGAGAAGGGAAATTCCAACGTCCTAGCACATGTTTCTTCTATTTGAGTTTTTACGGTACTCGAGTAATATGTTAGCTATTAGGGGGTCTTGTTGGCCAGCCTTGCATGGCGTACCGTATGCAGAGGAGGTATGATACGGTAAGTTACTTGTGTATCATACCACGTTGGGATAAAGTACTCGAGTATTACTAATAGTAGGGCAGGAGCAAAGCATCTGGTGCAGTTGGAAAGAGTCCAAAATGGGCCTGGTTTTTGGCTGTGAAGGGTTAGTCTGAGTGAAGGACGAGCTATCAGGGGGCGAATCTTGCCCGATAATGCTGGGTAAATGGAATGGAGGATGGGTTCTATGAGGAGTAGTCAGCATACTGCACAGTGCATGGTCTCTACTGCTGTCGGGTTGGATTGCCATACTTCCTGAACGGTAGTATGAGATTGACGGTGGAATGTAGGCCAACAGAATCGGATAATACAAAATTAATATCAAGTTTTCGGCAGCCGCGCAAGATTGGTGCGCTAGCAAAAAGCGTCTCGGGGATGTAGACTAGAGCTTAGAGCGCAGATGTACGAACACCAGCTTGCTAAAACCTATAATTGACCACTTGCTCGCTTCATACCCAATCACTATTCTGAAAACAGGCACTAAATACACTCCCATCGCATTGCACCCATCTCTAGATAAATATAGTTCTCTTGGGCAAGGCGGGGAACCCAAGGCTAAAACAACCTATTGGCTTGCCTGTCTTTCTTTTTCTGTAACTGCTCCTTAGAGAGCACATTCTTTGCCTTCCCAGGAGCCTGCCAGAACAGACTGGGCGACTCCCCCTCATCGAGGGTATGCGCCAGATACCCCCTGTGCTCCGGATCTCTGTAGTACTCAATGTCCTTACGCGCTATCGGGTTGGCAAGTCGTACGTTCGGTGGATAGCGATCTGGGTGCACGACGGCTCTGATGCCATTCTTGTTGAAGAAGCGGGTCACGACCTTGCCGCCAGCAGCTTCGACGGCTTTTATAGCTTCGCGGGAGGCACGGGAGACGGTGATTTCTATGGGAGTTTTGAAGACTTGTTTGCCCTGTTAGGATATCAGCATGTATATTGGGGCTTAAGTATTTGGGGAGGGCTTATATGGTGTACCCGTGCTAGCAGCTTTACGCCGTCTTTGATACCGTGTAGGCATCTAGTATCCACGAGTTCCTTGAGGGTGATGGGCTTGGCGGGGTCTATTCGGCCTTGGTCAATCCAGCTTTGTAACCTGTCGAGGTTCAGTGGAGACATGTCTAGAGCGAAACTATTGGTGCGCCATTCGGTTTAATACCGCTCCATAGATAAAGTGAAATGGAGCATACAGATTGACTTCACCCTTCTCAGGATGTGTAATATGTAACGGTGTTTGACCCCCTTGGAATCCAGCGGGGACCTTTCCATGCTGCTTCTGACCCTTATGACCCCTTCCTGATGTCTTCCCTTTCCCCGATGAAGGGCCACGACCCCTACGAATCCGCTTTTTGAAGGAGGCCTTGACATCCCGCAAGTCTCCAAGGATAGAGGCAAATCGGCATTGTTGCAACTGGGTCCTGGAAAGTATCTGAACAGGCGGACGATAGTTTGGTCGGAGAGCTAACCCCACAGTCCGGGAGAAGGTTGGAAGGAGTAGCATGGTTGTTTTCCTTCCTTCAAGATCTGTATATCCGGGCAGAGATGGATGGGTTGGGGGTTTTTGCTAGGATGCTGCTGGGAATAAAGCATTGTCTTGGCGCATTTCGTCCTTTTCTTTTCCTTCGCTTGGCGCTGCTATCGTAGAGGCCTCAGCCCCACCTCCTGTCTGCTCTCTTCCCCTACCGACTGCCTGAGATTTCGACACTTCTCTTTCTGAAGCTCCGACCCTTCCCAATAAAATCTGCCTACCACTACCTCAACAACCGCTCCCCTATTTCTTCTCACAAGCAACCTCCACCTACCAATCCATCTTGCCTTTTGAGAAGACATTGCGCCTACGTCTACTTTCATCATGCCCGAAATCGAAGCTCCAACCGTTGTTGTTCCCGACGAGCAGCGTCCTCTTGATCAGATTCCCATCTCCCCTCCTAATGGCGAGGTTGAGGAGGAGGCTGGAGAGGATGGCCTTGGACTTCCTGGCAATAAAGAGCAGCTTACCGTCTTTCACTCTCCTGATAACTTTAACGTCAAACACCCCCTCATGAATAAGTGGACTCTTTGGTATACTAAGCCTCCGAGCCCTAAGGTTAGCACCGTACTGTGTCTTGCTTGTGCGAAATTTTAGCGGATTTTTTTGGAATTGGGATTAACTTTGTTCTAGGGGGAGAACAATTGGAATGACTTACTCAAGGAGGTTGTCACGTTCGATTCTGTTGAAGAATTCTGGGGGATTTACGCACGTTTCTCCTGCTTCCGCCTTGCGTTTTGCAGTGCCAACTAATAACTTTTTTTTCGCAGAACAACATCGCCAAAACATCTGATCTCAGTTTGAAATCCGACTACCACCTCTTTAAGACCGGTGTTCGCCCCGAATGGGAAGACGCCCAGAACAAGAGTGGCGGTAAATGGGCATATCAATTCAAGGATAAGCGTAGTGTTCCGATCGATGATCTCTGGCTTCACGTCATGCTTGCTGCCATCGGCGAGACCCTAGAGTCCGAAAAGGATAAGGAGATCAAGGGTGTCGTTGTCAACGTCCGCAAGGGCTTCTATAGAATCGGTCTCTGGACTGAGAGTACCGGCGGTGGGAAAGGCACTCCAAAGCAAGTGGCGTTGATGGAGATCGGCAAGAAATTCAAGGAGGTTCTGAGGCTTGGTGATCAGGATGTTGTTGAATTTTCCGGTCATACCGAGAGCCTCCATTGTGGAACGAGCAGGGCCAAGGCCAAGCATGTTGTTTAGAACCGAATTTTCTCTTCCCGTCTCGTCTTATCCCCAGATGGCACTTCTTTAGCATGCTAAAGAATTACTCCTTCCTTTCTCGATAGTTTCCCCCTCTCTTATTTTTTCCTTTCTGCTAAGCGTTACTATTCACGGACGGCATTCCTTTAGTTGTATCAATTACTTTTGCTTGGAGATTCCAGTTTTCTCCTCCTCGGGGTCTGGTGTATGTCTATTTGGTTTTCGGTCTCATGTTTTCATGCTCTTTTCCTAGGAAGCAGTGGTGAAGCGGGGGTGAAGGGGGTTGCTGGCTGACGTCCTCGCACGGTCTGTGAAATAGAAGTCGCTTTTCCGGAAGCGAATGAACATTAAGCACGGATATTCATGAATGATCATTCGAATCGTGAAATATCCCAAGAATGTTGCGGGTACAATTGGGCTCTAAGATGTGAATCCTCTGTTGGCGGTGTGAATAGGCCGAAGCCCCATCCCTCCACAAAATAATAACAAATGGCCCCGGACATCCGCGGTAAAGCGTCTGCTCTTGCCTTCCCCAGCTTTTGAAAGGGGGAGTATTCATGATGATCCCATTGGAGTTGAGAAATACTCGTAGGTAACGCCATTATTGCGTAGTCAGTTGTATCCTAAGGCACGTCTTTTTTTTTTTTTGAAGTGCTGTATCCATTGCTACTTGAGAGTGGTTCTTTTCACGGTCCCACCTAACTCTCTACGCACCAAGATATTTATCACCTCAAGGTGTTGGTTCCGGTACTGAGGTGAATGCTTGATATGGAGGAAATGAGAATATTTACCAGCCTCATAGGACATGAAATATGTGCTGCTGTGATCTCCGAAGCGCCGTTAAAAGGCGGTATGCTATTGAGTGGAGAGGTAAGGAAGCTACTCTGTCGATTGAGCAGTTGACCGGGCAGAATACCAGCAATGAACATTATCAGGACCCATTACTGATAACTCCTCGTCCAAGTATGATACTCCTCCCCACCCCAGCATCACTCCCGGTCACTCGCTCCCAAAAGTCTGAAGTCCGCAGCAGATTTCCGCACTCCTGACCCGTTCGACGAAAATACGATACCAGCCACCCGTACCCACGCCCCAACCAAAATACCCCCGTATCCCCAACCGGCCTCCCCGGTTTCAACGGTTAAACGGTTTCTGAAGAAAAGGAAGGAAAAAAGATCTCCGACAAAAAGCACTAATGCTTGTGGTTCTGTACTCCATCCGAAAGGCGTGTGTGTGTGTTCTCAACTGTCGGTTTGCGATACTAGATGATAGGACCGTAGTAACAGGATCAAATTTTGTGACTGAATGCTGAGCTGGACTTAGGAGAGCATTCCAGCCTCAGAGTCCGCGGCCAGGGACGCCTGTAGTAGTTGGTGTATGGTATGATATTTTGCTAAGAAAATATTGTCCAACTCTAGCCGGTAAAGGAGGGCGTTTTTCAACTAGCACTCTGATGATAATTATGGCTCTATTAGATGATGATGGGGCGGATAACAGTTCTACAGAGTAATCGAGAGCGGGTAGGAATGACTGGAGCTTTCATGGAGATGTTGGGGTTTGGAACTATTGGGATGAAATTTTGGCCCGAGCAAGGGGATGTCCAGGATATCTTGGCCGGTTTTCATTTCCTTAGGGGAGGCTGCTGGCAGGCGCTTGCCAGGATATCACCATGCACTCATAATTGCATAGCACCACCAAAATTCTGAGGCTCTTGATAAAATGTATTGAACTGTTGAGGCTCTGGTCGAATTTTGGACTGTATGCAAGAGCGGTCCGTTTTACAAGCTTTAGGGAATTACCGGTACGAGTGACGAGGAATAATACGGTAATTGAACCTCACGCTGGAACGTTGGAGTCGCCTTTGCTGGTCACGTCTCGCTCTCTTTTCTTTTTTTTCTGTCTTAAGGTGGGACTGAGGGGTTCAGTTTTCGCTGTGTGCTCGCCCCCCTATCCAAGAGAGGGAATTTCGGACGCCTCAGGGCGAGGTTCAATTATTTTAGTTCTTACGGTACTTGTACTACAAGCTTGAATCAATGTCCGTCTGTTCCGGCTCTGAGGTATCTCATCCTATCATTCACAATGAAACAGCACAAAAAGTGTAACAATGGACCTAAAGTTGGTACCCATGCAAATGACGCGGCCAAAATTTGGAGGCTATCATATATAAGCTAGATTACTCGAGTAACCCAAGGCTCATTTTCTCCATCTCCCTGTTTATCACAACCAACTAACCAACTACCGTAACTGCTCTTATCCCGATCCTGCGAGCCCCACCAAAGCCTCCTCGCGAATACCACGGAAGCATGTTAAACCGCACCCTACCAGAACTATTTTTCATAAGAACTTGCATAGCATCCCTACGATCTATCCCCCCGCTCAGCACCCTTTACACCCTCTCTCGATTCACTATTCTACCATCCAACTTCCGCTTACCTATAGCGCTAGAGTTATACCTGTACGCAGAGGCGCTATTCTTCACAGCCGTTTACCTTCCTCGAAAACTGATTTTACAAAAAGTAACTCCCTCCGAAAGAAGGAAAAAAGGAAGGAAGCTAATGCAAAATGATATTACAACAGCCAGCACAACATCCCCCGCTCTCCCCGCCTTCTGAACGACAGGCTCTATTCAAGAAATGCGTTGACGAGACGCCAGATGTAGGCGCGTATCTTTCTGGCTGGTTCCACGGTGCCGCCGTGGAGACGATTAAGCGGGAGAACGTGAGGGAGTTTCTTTCCGGGGTCCTTTTGAACGGGTCACGGGATGGAGGGGCTGAAGAGTTCGCAGAGTTGGAGGAGTATATCTGCCTGCTTGAGAGTAGGCTTGGAAGGGGGTTCGAGAAAGGGTACGACAAAAAGGTGAAGTGCGTTAGATTGACTCTTGATGAGGTGGCTATGGAGTATAGGAGTTTGCTCTGGTATTTTGTTGGTACCATTATCCATTGCGCGGGAAGTAGTGGTAGCTGCTGATGGATGGATGGCTGGATTGGACATGATAGATCGTTTACGTCGTAGATTTAACAACCTGCATACGCTTCTCCCTGCACTCTTTCAACCACTTCGCCCCAGGAGCCTGGTTCCGCATCCTCCCGCCACGCCCACACACAATTTTCTCCTCCCGCTCGCCGGCACGGCACATCTCGTACTGGCATCGCCCACACACACACCCTACCAAGCTCCCGATGGTCTTCCTTCATGGTATTGGCATAGGACTGTACCCGTACATACCCTTCCTCCAAGACCTCGCAGCCCTAGATCCAACAGTCGGCATTCTAGTCTTGGAATTAATGCCGATCAGTTTCCGCTTCTCGCACACCCCGCTATCCAAGTCTGCCTTCATGAAGGAGTTCACAGCCATACTGACGCAGCATGATATCCAAAACTTCATGCTGATCTCGCACTCCTATGGGACCGTATTATCGACCTGGTTACTGCATTCAGAGCACTTATCTCCAAGAATCTCATCTCTGATACTTTTAGACCCGGTGACGATCTTACTACACCACCCTTCCGTAGCTTATAACTTCATCCATCGCGCTCCAACCACGGCGAACGAATGGCAACTACAATACTTTGCTTCTAGGGACCCAGACGTAGCGCATTTACTCTCCCGGCACTTCTTCTGGGCTGACAACATCCTCTGGAAGGAAGAGCTCGCTGGGAAGAAGGTCGGCATCGTATTTAGCGAGAACGACCTAATTGTTGATACGTCTGAGTGTTGGAGGTACCTCACAAGCCGGGAGAGGGCGAAAGATGGGAGTGGGGATGTGGTTTGGACCGATGAGGGGGGGGATTTAATCGTGATTTGGTGCAGAGGGTTGGACCACGCGCAGGTCTTCGATGCGCACGTGAGGAGGAGGGTTGTTGTTGCGCTAGCTGAGGAGTTTCAAGAGGCTCAGCGGGGGGGTGAGCGGCAGGGTGGGGGTATTGCGTGATAATATCATTGCGAAGCCAGGGTGCGGATGCTTTTTATAGGAATTCAATTTCACCCAGCCGTTGATTTCGGAAGAGTGGTACCGTATACCTGGTCTGAGCGTATAGGAACTAGCCCTAAAAGTTCACACGGTCGCACAAGTAGGAAAGAACAAAAGAAGGAGCAAATTAATTCCCGTTGTATCATAAGTCGTGTTCCTGTCCCTCGGTCTTCTCGCATGGAAGGGCGCCGTCGCCGATCCCAGCATCGATGACGGTACAAGTACGATACTGATGATGTTTTTTGTCTTCGTTTTTCCTCTCTGCTCTCATATGCCTAAGAGGCAGGTGGGGGAAGATAGTCCCGTGAAACCTTTTCCGCCCTCGAACACTCCCCCACAGTCGCCTTCCAATCAAGCCCTACCTAATGCTAACTACGGCGACGTACAAAAATGTGGATGTTAATAAAACCTATAAAACAAATCCCCCCCCGACATCACTTACTAGACAATGTATTAAAAGTAGCTGAGAGCTAGGTTGAAAAAAAAGGAGGAAAGAAATTCCAAGGGGGCGGCGGAGGATAGAAGGGAGTGGCAGGAGCTCCAAAAGCTTTTTGGTCATAAAATTGTACATTTTCTTGTAAAATAAACCTATTACCGAACCGTTTCCATTGTATCCTCCGGGAGTGTGACCTGCCCCCAAAGCCACTTGGCGTCGTTCGGAGTGGTGGGAGCCTTTGGAATGGTTATAGAGGGGTTATTGACATTGATAGGATATTAAACCATTTTAGGTCGCACCAGACCGAAATCACGATTTTGAGATCACTGGCATGCCAAGCGGATTGGTTCGACAATCATTATTATTGTTTTGACATTATGATACTGGTTGTATCATACTACACAATCAGCGCTACAAAGCCGAAACTTTCTACTCTTGTGTGTTGTTAATAGGAATTTAAGATGACCTCTGTTCGAGTGTGGTATCTGGAATTCGGTATGTATGTATTAGTAGTTTTGAATTGGAATTCAAGATTGGGATGTTTACGGCTGATTTTGAAAACAGAGTTTATTCCTGGTATCATACCCCAGAGACTACTGATTTCAGAAACACACTTTGTGGGGTTGTGGCTTGAGGACCACGATCACCGGCTTAACTGTTCGGGGCTTTTCTGGACCTGGTATCGCCTGGTGTATCATAATATCATATGAGCCGCGTTGTTATAGCGCCGGTCAACAAAAACCTGCCCTCCAACCCAAAGTCCTTGGAAGCCCAGCTCTAAAAATGATTCCTCTGATAACTTCGCAAAGAATTCCCTTTCTAAAGCCTAGATCTAATAGCTCCTATCCCATTATCATTTCATTGATGGGTTCAAAATTGATGAGGGGAATGATGCGGTGATCTATTTGGTAGAGATGTGCGATATCTTCAATTCTTGCTCCAACCTCAATAAAGTTCCTGAGTGACCTTAGGGGGGGGGAAGCTGTGATAGTGGACTTGTTCTACCTTGTTTTTAAATGATTTTACTAGAGGGAATCATTTCCTCCCTTGCCAAGAAGTGGCTATTTCTAGTTTAGAAGGCGAGGGTAGGTTTTGGTTATCCGGAACATACATACGGAGGTACAGCCCATAAGTATTGTATATTTCACTAGCAGGGGGTGTTTGTGCTAGCAAGGGTAAAGGGGTGGATTAGGTAGCTATCATACCCCATTCGCTCCGCTTATACCCAATTCGTTATTCTTACACAACGCTAGCCAAACACCCCTGCTAGTAAAATATACAATACTTATGGGCTGTACCTCCGTACATACCGGTTCCCTGATCCGTCCTCAGGTGATTGATCAATGAGTGATAGGATCGAGTGATACGCCGTGATTTCTTTCCGTAACGTGTGATAATAGTCTTCCTCCGCAAAGCGATAGCTTCAGTTAGCTGGGTAGTTTAAAAGAATGAAAGTGAGGTTAAAGCGAACCCACTATAAAGAGAATGGCCATATCATACCAATAAACCCTGACTTACTGTCTACGTACAGTACGGGGACAAAAAGATTCGTCCGATGCCGGTTTTAGGGCCAAATTTGACATTTTCAAACCATCAATTCCCAACACTCCTTGCATGAAAATACTTCAAATACTTCCTCTAGCTAGAAAATCACAATCTATTCAATTCTCTAAAAGTAGAGGTCCAAGGAATCAAAGCTGCCCCCATCGTTTATGATTGCATCAGCCTGTGGGAAAGTGACCTAAATTTTTGTATGGGGCTCCTAACAAAAAGGTACATGGCAACCAATTCCTGATACTTAAACAACCTTTTCTCCATCCCTTGGTAATATTTAAGAGTTTTGTAACATTTAGTATATTATCTATGGATTTTCTAATACATAACCAAATTCCTGTAGATTCTCGTAAAAACTGTGGGATGGGGGAGGGTGGTGAAGTTGGCTAGTTTTGGTGTAAAATGGGCATCGGACGAATCTTTTTGTCCTAGTACTGTATCATAACTCAATTTATTTCTCCACGACGGCATCTAAATCTAGAGGTATACAACCCTAAGGCATTATGTTACATTGGGAAAGCTAACCTAATACGATTCTTTACCTATCCTGCAGTACTAGCGCACTGTCATACTATCATAGCAATGATCGAGGATACATTGACTAATCTCTTGACTGATATCTGATGTAGAAGATACAAGTTCTATAAGCAAATGCCTCTAAACCTTCAACTCACAGGAATCCTGTCAACCCATGAATACCTTAGGCAAACATCTATAGTAGTTTAGATGCCCCAAAGCCTCATTTTGTTTTTCCTTGTATCATAGAAACGGGAACAGTTGAACTGTATGCTGGAGACTTCGAGAGAGTAACATTTAAGAACTGTATTCTATCTAAGTCAGCTGAAGAGATCCACTATTTATGCGGCGAAACAGAAACGCACAATGGTAGTGGAAAAGAGACCAAAGGAAGCTATATGGAAGATAGGGGAAAATGGGTGAAAACATAATTGCCTACCGGTATCTGATCAATTCATGGAGCAATGGCAGGGGAGGAAAGGTGAGCAGGCTAAATTGAACTCGGACGACTTTAAACCGAGACTAATGAATACTGACCAGCTGTGCGGTATCATACTTGTTAGGAATAGTGTTTTCACTCTTGCAGTCTCTGCGGTCACGAGCGACCTCGTGGCTCCTTGTGTTATCCACCTATATCTACGCATATCCCTACCCCCAGCTTTCTTCTACCTCTGCTCTCTTTCTTCTCTCCTCTCTCTTTAATCTCTCTCTTATCTTTTCTATAGGCAGCACAAGTTGCTTGCTTGCTTCGGTCGCTACCCTCTCCGCCCTCTCCCTCGTAGTACTACCCAACCGCACTCGAAGACTCAGAAAGTGCATATTAGGAAAAAGTGCCATTTCATCCCTTTCATCCCAGCTGTCAGGAAGAGGCGAGTGATTTTGTGTGATCTCAGATTCAACTTCCGCCCTTCCATCTATACACTCAAGGTTTATCTTCCCTGTAACTGCCTCCCGATTGAATCCATCTACTCTGTACCACACCTAGTTCCCATCCATCAGACACCGCCATTGTGCTATCCTGGGAAAACTTACAGCAGAGCGGCTAAACAACTTGTTACTTATACCTCTTCTCATCTCAATCCGGGATTCCGGGTGCGGAGGTGCGGCAGGCGATGGTCTGTAGCACAAGTGCCGCCCCCCCTTGCCCAATGGTTCACACGGAAGACTGCTAATAGGTCGCAGAGAATCCCGGGAAGTGATATCTTATACCTAAGTTTTCAGTCCCGGGTAGATTGACTATTTACCTGCTTTAAGACACAAAGCCGGGTTCTCTCCTCACGGCTGCAAAATTGGAAGTCATTTAGCCAAATCTGACTTGGCCGGAATCACCGGAATCACCTTCGGGGTCACTGGCTTGCTGGGTGATTTGATTCAGCAATCACTATCATTATTATTTAACACTAACAAATGTGCAATTAAGTTACAAAGCGGAAAATTTCTGCTTTTCTATATCGTTCATAGAAATTTTAGACAACCTATGAAATTTGCTAGTTCTAATCTTGGAGCTCAAAATCGTTGCTCATAGGCGGTTTTGATAACCCGATTTATTCCTGGTACCCTAGAGATTACTGATTCGGAAATCATACTGGTAATCATAAGCCCGACAGACACCCACTCAGATGTTCAGGGCTCCGTTGAGCAAAGCATCGCCTCGGGGTAATAAGAACCATGCTACAGTATTTATAATACCTCACCAGCTGTCAAGTGAGTGATTAGAAGGTATCATAGTAAGACCGGCGATTTGATTCCATAGCGTATCAACGCAACGTTTGCTGTTAAGGGACATTGATCATTCACAATACCGTAAGAGGTAGTCCAACATTTCCTCCTCTGGAAAGTGGGCGGAAGGCGCACCGAAAAGCCTATGCCCCGAAGCAAACCAAAGAGGAAAAGAAATTCCAAACCTTACTCTGGGAGAGGCAGTTCTAACCTCCTAACATGGTCCAATTACTCAAGTTCTTACGGTAGCCTCACTCCCCCTCTCACTACACTCAAAACCAACCCCCCGCCGGAGGGCTTTTAGTACCCTACAATTCACGTTCGGCACCGCATCCAGGTCGAATATCAATGGCAGGTGAGCCACCCCACCCCACAGCGCACAAGGCTATTCAGAGATATTTGCACTGGTTAGAAGCTGACCTCACCCGAAACCTCACTGCATTTAATCAAGGGCACAAACTATCCCAGTGTTTGAGCATTATGGCCAGTGTATCTAGGGGGTTCGAGAGGACCTCACGAGCGATATCCGGCGTTCACGAGAGGACCTCTTCACAGATGTTGCCCACAGGTGGGTCAAAATTGGAATCCTTATCTATAATAATAGTGAAGGAATTAACCGTGTGATGGTACTCATGCTAGAAGTAAAAATAATTTTGCCCGGCTCCACGATAACAGAGTTATCTGCTGAAGTGACGCTTTCGAGCCATTCTACAGTGCGAATGGTCAGCTGATTCCTAACCTTCCGAGGACAGGAGCAGATATGCAGACTTACTGGTAAGTCTATCAGCTTGTACGAGGGAGAAATCTACCCTAAATAAAGTAGGCCAATCAGTGAACGCCCTCTTCTTAGCTCTCGGTTTGAGCACAGAGGGAAACTTGGCCCGAAGCAAGCTCCACTTTAAAAGGCATATTGGGATCTGGACCCCGGATGAATCTATAGAATATTTTCCTGCTTACATTCCTGCTTGCGGGATGCACGTGGATTTCCCTCCCTTTGCGTGTTGTGTACTAGTACTCGTACATGCAGGGAGTAGCTCCACGGGGTCCCCATAAACAGTATTACCTTCCCTCGTCTCGATCCGGGCCCACTTTCGGGATTGTGGGTGTTGACCTCTCGCCAGTGACGACTTGTAGCACAAAACCCATCCCCCCTCCGACAGGGCCCCATGTGCAGGAGAGCCAATGGGTCGTGGGAGAGCTGACTGTGGTATGCTATTTGTAAACCCCAGTGTCGGGAAGCCATGGCTTATACCGAAACTTTTGATGCCTGGTGGGTTAGCTACTTCTCTATTCCGAGACACAAAGTCTAGTTCTCTCCGTGTTGTTATTTGTTATCAAATACACGGCCGTTAACCCTAATACTCCTCTAGCCCTCTGTGTTCTGAGGGCCCATCACCTCATTTTCCTCCCGTTCTCTGTTCTTGCCTTCCCTGTCTTTTTTTCATCTATGATATTTCATCGTTATTACTGGCCCTACTACCGGTGGCTTGTGGGTTTATGGCTTCATAACCTACTGTATTGCGGATATGTAAACATACCTCCCAAACCCTAGTCAGAGAATGATTTCTTGTGATCGGTACCCGGCGCTATAGGAAACCGGAGAAATGTCTTAAAGCATGTCCCGGGAGGCCTATGGCGCGACAAGGAACTTGCCGGCCCAGCCAGCCTTTGGCTGGAATGATTGCGAAAGGTCAGACATTTCAGCAAGGCCAATCCGATGGGGTTGGTGGCTATATCATAGATCCGGAATAAAATGCGGTCACCAGATGAACGCCCTGGTGGAACGAAACTCCACCCTGCCGGAGATCGCGGTATGATACTATTCTAAGGAGGGGGGTATTGCGCGATTGGTGGTCCGTGCGAGGAGGGGGACCGTTGGAGAGCGAAACGGGAACCCTGTTTCACCAAGACTTTTTGTTTTTCCAGTGGCTATGTCTTCAGTAAACAAGAAGCATGCGCTGGAATAACTTTCCCAAAGTTGGCTGTGTGGGAGTGGGAGTGAGAGTGAGAGGCTATGAGGCCCTATTTGCTTCCGCGCATCTGAGGTGGGTTGGTTGTCTATTGAGGAAGAGGAGGTCGACCTTCTCTGTCTCGCTTACTCCACACGATAATTGGCTCGGCGAGACCGAAGATATCAGCCTTCCTTAGTGCAGATTCCGCGTATTTGGAAGAATTATCGCCAACTCCGGGGGTGTTAGGATGGTATAGTATTATGGTACTGCCGTTTCAAAATGCTATTATAGGAACAATATACACTCCCGTCTACGGTTCAGCGCGAGACTAAAACATGCTCTAGCACTCTGCGTGTGGCAGAAACACTCCTAAGCAGTTGCCTAGTGGGGCATCCAAGTAATGCTCGAGCACTCGTAACTCGTACACCCCCGAGGCACAAATTGATAATCGCCTATCGCAGAGCAATGCCTTACTCGCAAACGCATGACGTTTGCGAGTAGTCTATGGATGCATGCATTACCAAGTTAAGTCTTATAGCTTATCACATCAACAACCACGGCAATTAGCATGATCCCCCCCTCTCCTCGGTCAGTTAAGAGTTCACGCTTAGAGACAACTTGATGCAAGTCACGATGACGAAAACTACCACTCGTCGCCCACTCGGGTTCGTTATAGTACGAGTAAAATCAGTACCCTAACAAGCTACGGTAATGTTCAGTCCCGGCGGAGCAGAATTCCGCCGCACAATTCCTCCGCCCCGAAGGACCCAGGATCCCCGGTATCGATATCTGTCCGACTGCCCCTGGCCCTCTCTCTACTCGTACTCGAGTGCCGCGGCTTAATTACAATATATTGCCAGTAGTACTTAGGTTAAATAACCGTGGACGTACGATGTAATATCCGGATGGTAAACTACCACAGACCAACGGCTAAATCCTAGCTCGCTGTTACCGATCCTGGTAGGATTGTATAAGCACTTGTCGGGATTTAGTAGTTGGAATTGGGGGATAGGGTTGATACAAGATGCAAGTATGATACGTTATGATAAGTACCAAGTATACGGACTCTGGAAAGGTGGGTAAGGTGGGGCGAAATAATCGGAGTGCTCTGGCGGTCCTCATTTAATCAAGGGGTTAATATCGTGGGCTTAGTATAGACCCGCACTATATAATAGAATGGTATCCAATTGTAGGAGAGGAGGAGGAGGAGTGCCTGATGTGGGGCCAGGGATGATGGGAAACAAAGAGTTGCTTGCGCCTGGGATCGATAGCGCTGGGGGGTGTGGGTGTGGACTAGATCACCGAGGTTCCATGCGAGGAATAAATAAAGTTGCTTCTCCTCTTCCCATCCCTTATGAAAGAAAACATAAATTAGCACTTCTTCACTTCCCTTCACATCAATCTCCATAGGCTCCACAACTAACCCCTCCCTCTTATCGTCACAATGGAGCTAGCCGTCAAGCCCCTACTCCTCCTAGCTACCGTCTTCTACCTCCTGCTAAAGCTAGCAGCCTACCTCCTGATAGCCTATCAAAACCGCATATTTGCCAAATCCCACAACTGCCTTCCGCCCCGCCGCCTCCCCTCCTCCTTCCTAGGCCTCCTAAACTGGGTGCGTTTAATGCGCGCCGCTAAGCGCGGTGACGTCCCTGACTACATCACAAACCGCTATCGAACCTACGGTAATACATGGAAAGGCCGTATCCTATTCGACACAACCATCGGTACCATCGAGCCAGAGAATATAAAAGCCATACTCGCCACAAGTTTCAAGGACTTTTCTCTAGGTTCTGAACGCCACGATAGCTTTTACCCACTGCTCGGGGATGGGATATTCACGCTTGACGGCGCCGGATGGGAGCATTCTAGAGCGAATCTGAGGCCGCAGTTTTCGAGGGAGCAAGTCAGTGATATTGAAGCGTTGGAGGTGCACGTTCAGCGCTTGATGGACCGATTGCCAGAGGGGGATGGTGAAGTCGAGGACTTGCAGCCGTTGTTTTATTGCCTGACCTTGGACTCTGCGACCGAGTTTTTGCTCGGGGAGAGTGTGAATTCCTTGCTTTCTCCCGAGCTAAACCCCACCGGGGCCACTGAGGAGATGTCGTTTGCCCAGGCGTTTAATGTTTCACAGACGTATTTGATTCAGCGCTCAAGGCTGCGGAGGTTGTACTGGATGATATGCCCGAAGAGGTTTAGCGATGCAAATGCGATTGTGCATAGGCTTATAGATAGATACGTTGATCTGGCGCTGCATCCCGAGAAGCGTGCCAGGAAAGCCCCTGAGGGGAAGTATGTTTTTCTGGACGCTATTGCTGCTGAAACCAAGGATCCGAAGTACCTTCGTGATCAGACTTTGAACATCCTTCTTGCTGGGAGGTAATCGCTCCCCTCTCCTCCACTCATCCTTGATGTAGCCAACTAACGAGAGCTAACAGAGACACAACCGCTGGCCTTCTCGGCTCCACATTCTGGCTCCTAGCCCGCCATCCCCACGTCTACCAAAAACTCCGCGAGGAAATACTCTCAGCATTCGGCACCAGCAGCAACAATGAGGGAAAGCGTCCTTCCTTCTCCGCCCTAAAAGACGTCACATACCTCCGTTATGTACTCAACGAAAGCCTCCGCCTATACCCCTCCGTCCCACTGAATGGGCGCACCGCCGTACGCAACACGCTCCTCCCGCGTGGTGGCGGGGAGGATGGGTTATCGCCTGTGTTCGTACCCAAAGGACAGAAGGTGGACTATGCTTGCTATGGAATGCACAGGAGAAAGGACCTGTACGGCGAAGATGCCGACGATTTCCGGCCAGAGAGGTGGGGAGAAGGAGTTGGGCGAGGGTGGGAATTTTTACCGTTTAACGGGGGGCCGAGGATCTGTCTTGGGCGTATGTTTTCCCATCCTTTGATGATAGTGGTGGCAGTAAGACGGCTGGCTAACTCCCAGTGTGAATAGAGCAATACGCCCTGACCGAAGCCTCCTACACCGTTACACGGATCTTGCAAAAATATGCGAGGATTGAGGTTGCTGATACGTATACGGGCCCGATGATGGATCTGACATTGACTATGGCACCTAAGAAGGTGCTTTTGAGACTCTGGAAGGCGTGATTCACCATTCATCTCGCGCATTCTTTCCTGCTTTCCCCCATCTTAGTCTTCTTGTTTATTTTATTCCCCCCCCCCTTTTTTTTTCCTTACTGTGTGGGTATTGGATCTCGTGGTTTTATAGGCTTTTCTTTCTTTCTTTCCTTCTTATATAGTTAATACTGAAATAGGAAGGTTTTAGAGGGCTATAACATGCCTTAGTTCCGATCATATAATTGCCTTCCTTCCTGATCACCGCCCGATGTTCTGGCTGGATGTTGAGCGCGAATAGGGAACCTTTTGAATCGCGAAAAATGGATGGTTGTTGGATTAATCTATGACTAGTCTGGGCGGGATTGACCCGGGCCACTTCCCGGTGTGTGCTCTGAGACAGTATCGTACCGGCACTGGAACTAGTGTTGATGCCGTGCTTGTGTCGGGAGACTGCGAGACATCACTCGGCACTTTCCATGTCTGGCGTGATTGCTGAATGTAGAGGGGAACTGCTTATATTCCGTATCCCACAGAATCTATCATTTACAGAGGTCGTGCCATACCGGTACTATACCATACAGTATCGATATATGTAGAACAGAAAGAGAAAATAAAAACATTCACACACAGGCATAAGAGCTATTATACGAAAACAGCAAATAGACAATACAGATGCCATCAGCAATAGTCACCCTCCCCGAAACGCCATACCATAACCGCCATTCAGAGGCTAAAACTCTCCATCCTCTATCTTAAAAAGTCCGTTTTTCCTCTTCTCAGCCTCCCACCTTTCGAACCAGCCGTGCATCTTATCTCTGCTCGCTGCACTGCCGATACTGCACCCCTTCCCGTCAGTAACCGAAAGAGGGAGGTATGGAAGGGAACAGGAGAAATACTTGACAGTAGGAATGATTTTCCCAACATTCAGCGCGCAACAGAACATGGTCAATTCTCGGAAACTGCTATGCTCGCTGTATGGCACCGAATAGCATTTTGACTCTCTAGCGCTTCCGCGCTGAGGGTACATCTCCGAGAGCCTGTACTCCCCTTTCCAACTGGCGGAGTGGAGAACGTTGTTTACAGAAGGGGAGTCTGTAAGGCGGCTCGATGGCGGCTGGGCCCATCTTCGTTAGCTATTATATTAATATATCGTGAGCTGCAGGGTAACTTACTCTATAGCTCCAGCCGGAGGGGCGGAGACCAACTATGCGAGTAAAATGGGAGTTGAACTTATTGAGGTAGTCTAACAGAGTCTGTGCATCTACTATTAGCTAGCGGTCGGGGCATTTCCTGGAAGAGGGGAACGAACCTCAGGGCTAATCTTCATTAGTGGCGTCATGTGGACTTGGGCCTCGCTCGGGTCACTCGTTAATCTCGAATTAAGCTCTTCGTCTTCAAGACACTGGCAAATTTTGATCTTATCCGGCGGTGCGAAGATTTTGGAACCAAGAACTTTCGCAATTCCTGTTCGTTTTGGGAAATAATTAATGCCACAATATCTAACACAATTTATTGTCTAGAATGAGTGACTTACCTAGGCAGACTTTCTCTTTTCCAATACTATAGGTCCCCACAACAACGAGAAGCTTCCCTTTGCCCTTCCCGTTGACTTCGCTACCTAGTACGAACCCTCCCATCCCGTTCATCAAGGTCGCTTTCTTCGCAAATGCCCCCCTTTGGCCATCAATTGATTCACTATTAAGCCCCATGCAAAGTTCCTCACAAGCTTTGATAACACTCTTTTGGCTAGGGAATGCATATTTCGGATTGAGGTATGTGGTGTCCAGGTATACCGAATCCAATTTTTGCCCATTAACACCGGCTTTCCCCGGTCTCAACAGAGGGTGATTCAGATGCTTTGCCGAAGCTCTGAAATCACCACAATGGAGAATTCTTTGCTTGCCCCGTCCTCCGGCCCAGTCTTGCTCGAATAGAAATAACATACTTCCCGGGCAATGGTTCGCATCCAACCCCCTCACTCGAATCCCACTAACGACCTCCGTCCACTCTTCAAAGGGGAATTCTCGCAAGTACTGAGGATCGACTCTTAATTTCATGCGCACAAGATTGGCTGTAGCACGGGAACACCATATAGGACCATGGTCCCATCTAGAAGTCAGACCGATGTAATGGTCACTGTGGAAGTGGCTAAGAAAGTATGCCTGGCATCCAGGGACACTGCCATAATTGAACGCGTCCACAGTTATTGACCCTCCAAATAACATCTTATAAAATGGGCACGTCTTTTGTGCGCCCCGTTTCCCGCGCGGCTCCATCTCTAACTTCACAGCAGACGCCCATGCCTGTGACTCGATGTTTCGAGACATTATTTTCGAGAAGGCTGAGGGTGTCTCTGGAATTTTCGATATATGTGTAGGACCTTTAGAGAAGAACGGAGATATTGCTGGGGTTTGTATGCTAGGCTTGGGGACTAGAATAGGCACTGGCCTGCCATCTATACAGCCGTTGACATGAGCATTTGCATCCCGCTCCGATAGATCTGTAATTTCGACGGCACATATTGGGCAATGCACTACTGCCCGCGATATATCCCGGTTCCTATTCTTATCTGGCTCTATGATCATTTGGATTTCCTCGGGAGAGAGATCATCTAGGTCACAAAAGCCCTGCTCTATTGTCCTAGAGACTGGATCGAAAGGATGTCTGTCCTCGTTTTCTTCAAAGCCCACCTCTTCAAAGCCCTCGATACTCTCGAAATCGTCAATCAATATACTATTGCGGTCCTGTGATCTGCTCGACAGGAGCCCATCGATTTCAGTTGACGTCTCCCCAATAAATTGACTCCCTTTGTCCTCTGGCGCATGGAAAACCTCATTTTTGGCTTTCTCCAACACCAATTCCCAGGCTAGATCATTAGAGCCCTCAGCGAAAGACCCATCATCTAGTGCATCTAGACAATTAATACCTGCCCAAGGCCGTTTCCTGAATCCACGAAAGGGACTTGGTGTTGAGCCCTTTCTACTAAACAGCATTGAGCGACCCCGGTCTAGTTTCAAACTCCCTGGATCAATGGTCATGCCCGCGGGGATATTAGACACTGGTGACGGCGTTTGAGGCAGAGCAGCATGGACCGGAGACTGGCCTCTTAATGACGGTGGAGGTGGTGTGCATTCCTTAGTGCCGGTCCCTTTCTTCAAATCCACGCCTTCTCCAAGTTCGATTGAGCTATCCGGACTCGATTCTTGTTCTCCCAAAGTAACCTGATCCTTCAACCCTAGAAAGAAATCCTTCTCAACTGCCGAGAGCTCGTCGATAAAGTCCGGTCTAGATGCGATTCTAGGTTCCTGAGACCAACTATCACCCTCGCCCTCGTCCTCTGGGTCAGAGACATCTAAGTTGTACCCCCCATGTTTAATGAATAAATCGTCGTTTTTCGCCCCAATCTCCACAGGCCCCCCGCCAGCTAATCCATTGCTACCACCAGCATCCCTTCCTTCCGCATCAACCGACACCGGTTTAAAGAAATTCAATATCGAGCCATTCTTCCCTGCTTTCCCTTTGGCACCTTGGGATGAAAAAGGGCTTTGCAACTTCTTCGAGCTGTTAAGTATTGACTGGTGCGGCTTCAACAGCGTTTGGTTCGGTTTAGCCGAGCCCGGTGTGTGAAAAGTCTTTTGTTTTTTCGCTGGTGACGGGGAACTCTGGCTCCCCGAAACGGAAAATGGGGAAAGTGAGAACTGCCCGAGACCCGAGCCAGCAGAACTGCCCATAGGAGGTTCTTGCATCATGAGTTGTATGGCGGTGGTGGTCGTGGTGGTAACAGATGAACGATGCCGAGGTTGGTAGATGCGTTTCTGGAGGGTTTCGCCCGTTGAAAAATCAATTATGCGGACGCGTTGCGGGGCGACGCGTTTGAGTGGGTAAGACTTTTTTATCCGAAATAATTGGATCATGAAGGATATCTTTCTTTCTTTCTTTCTTTAATTTTAGGTTATTCTAAAGGCACCGGGAAACCCGTGACCTCTTTTCCAGACTCTTTGGGGGCTTATGATTTTGTAGAAGTTAGATGATTGGTCGCGATAGGGTTTTTCTTGGTGTAAAAATAACTGTTATCCAGATCAGTGGAACTCGACTCTGCTGGCGCCCCAGGCTGTAAGGAGATAGATTCAGGTCGGGTTCCAAGTGACAATCTCATAGCACCGCACTCTATGATACTGATGAATTGAAAGCTCGCACAGAGTCCAAGTTGATAGTCCCGCAATCACAGCAGGAACCTCTTATCACATCCAGTCATACTTGGTCTACCGTTGACACCAGTATTGAAGCCGACGGCATCGTACTCGAGTATACGGTAGTACCGGAATTCTGGTAACGGAATATTGTGCATTGCATAACACCATGCGGTGCACCACCTGTACTGTACTTTATGATATCAAATTTCGTGTTTTGCAATGCCTACACTTGTACCTCAAGACGTAAAATACATTAGCATCGCAAATGGGGATCTTATTCATAGTTTGGTGGATGGGAGTGCTCTTGTCTCCCCTACTCTCCAAACATAACCGACGGCAGCACTCATCTGCCTAGATTGCGCCTAAGAGAAGCATGACTAATTTCCCACCACCCGGGTCAGATGTTTGAGCCTCAACCCATAGTGCCCTTGTGGTACCAACAGAGTACAAGTAGCCGTATCTAGGTTTATCCAACCCTGCGGTAGAGTCTATATACGAAGATAGAACTCGGCGGGTAGAATGTAAGTTACATGACTTGGGAACACTGAAATAGGAGGATTCAAGTTTCATGCACTAGAAATGTCCGCACCTGACTTCCCAGGGCCTGAAATACACGCTCAGCCAACTCACATAATACCATTATAGACGAGAGGTCATTGCTTCGTAATGCCTATTGATCATAAACTGTGGTACTTGGACAGGATATCGCAGAGGATCAAACAAGCAAGATGGAAGCTACTCTTTTAGACCTGCCTCTAGTAATAAAACTTGGTCATCCTTCCCCCCCCCCCCCCCATCCGCTCACAGAAACTTATTTCTACCCTTTCAGAAAGGGAAACACTAGGCCACTGGTCGTAGAATTCAATTACTGGGATCATATGGTGTAAAAAAAACTCTGCTAGTAGTATCTACACTACCAGCCTCCAATTGACCGTTTGCTAAATACAAAACTGTTCTTAAGGATAAGTCCTTATATTCTATAGCCAGAAGAATATATTGGAGGAATGTATACTACCTTGCTAGACCGAGGGATTGCCCATGCCACAAGGCTAGATCTAACTGTCATTTTGGCTTCCCGATTGAGTTGTCTGGCTGTAAGCATCTGCTCTTCTAGGAGGACACCCCCCCCCCCCGGAAGATACGAGGGTTTTCTTGGATAGGTCTCACTTTTGCGAATGAAGGGTAGGTTTTTAATCCGGAGGGGGTAACGGACCTTTTGAGATTGAGGGTATTTTATGAGCAGGGGAGAAGGAAAGGCCTTTATATGTATATCGCAGACAGGGAGGAATGGGAGAAAAGCAAAAATGGTGTTAGGGCTAATCCGGAGACTCATCACAATCACAAGTTTTCCACCACCATAAAGTGTTCCTCGGGAGGACTGCTGAGTTTGGGACCAGGGGTTGAAAGGGTCGGAAACAAATGATATTATAGGCGAGATGCCGGGCATCATATTTACAACATTAGGTCGGGGTATAGCTGATGGGAACAGGTTTAGAATTCTGCTATAATTTCTGACATCAAACTTCCCTAGACCGGTGAGAACACACAGAGAGAGAGCCGACACCCTCAATGAGGGGTTTAGGAGCCGTAGATCGCTTTATCGTGGTTATATAATTGATGTGCTTGTGCGCAACACTTTGCCTTGCTGAGTGCTCAGCTGATCCGTTCTATTCCATCATAGCACTGGATACGAGGGGTTATAATAATTCTAAAAGGAATTACTCGGGAGTCATAGCTAATCACACTTTCCTTAGTGCCCTATTCCGTGACCACCAACTCAGAGAAAACCAGTATTTTTCTAGGAAAATATATATCCGAGTGACATACTGTGCCTCTCCCTGGGTATGACCAACAATCAGAAAACTCCATTGTGGCCGATAAACTCCAAAACTGACTATATCTTAGCAATGCCATAGACAGCTTCCTTTTGTCACCTCTCATTAGTTCGTCTCTGCTCCTCTCCTTTCCTAGGTCTACTCCGAGGCTCTCCTAGACATTAGAAGCCAGCACCAAACCACTACTCCACTAACCAACAAAACATGCCCGAGCCTGCGTGCAAACCTACATCCGTAATGGTATTGACACAATAAACCGTCGCCAATAGCTCGCACAACACTACTTCGTCTGGGGGTGAGCCGGGGGTGAACCGGGGGTGGTCGTGGGGTGGGCCTAGCATCAAGTGCATGCTAATGAAACACCTAATTCTACTCAGCTCCAAGGGAAACCCCTTGTAAACTAGCATTCATGTCAATCAATATTATAGATATTACTAGGAACTCACATCTTCAGCAGGACCATAGCCGTATTGAGCCAGCGGGGGAGCAGGCATACTAGGTTGGCAAGTATTTGGAGGAAATTCCCACCACTTCAAGCAAAGGCCATAAGAAGGGGCATCTAAAGATGTTAAAATAGTATTATTCCAGGGTCGGACAACAATGTGTGGGCGTAGAAAACAAATATGAATAACTTCAATATAAGAAGGCACTGCAGAAAGAGGAACAGAAGAAACATTAAAGGAAAACAGGCACCATTTGTCCTCCTAGAGACCTCCCGCACTCCTCACGCCTGTCTTTAAACACTACTTCTCACCTGCCCCCGCCTCTAACTTCCCTCTTCTGAGTACTCCGCTCCAGCCCATGTCCAAGGCAAAAGCCTCTCTTTCTCCTACTCTGCGACAGCAATACGGCAAGCGAAATTTCGTCGAGGGATGTATATAGTAGCGCCAGTCGAATGGGCCTCAAGCAGCCCGGTCGATCCATATCCAGCGTTATGGATTGTCCCCACTTTGGTCTACCCTCTCTGGCCAGCCCGCGCCTGATCTAGCCTGATGCCGCTCTGTAGAGTTTCAGAATGATCTGCTCCCAGTGCCTCCAGTCTACCATCCAGCGCACGTTGAAACATTTCCTCCGCTTCTTTGTAGCTTCCCCGAGACAGCAGCGCCACGCCCAGACTATGGGCACTCTTTAGAGTATCTATATGGCCCGGTCCTAGCACGTACCCTCTACTGGTCAACGCCCGCCGATGCATCATCAATGCTTCATACCTTCCCAGCTCCTGAAGCGTTGTAGCTAGGTTATAGGCGCTCAATAGGGTAATTGGATGATCGGGTCCAAGCGCTTTCTCTCTACCAGCCAACGAACGTTGAAACGCCTTCTCCGCTTCCTCGTACTTCCTCAATTTATGCAGCGCTGTACCTAGCTCGTTTATACTCCGTAAGACCTCTAGGTGATTGGGTCCCCGGATCTTCTGCCTGCCTGCTAGCTCGCGCCGGTACATCGCCTCCGCTTCGTCGTACCTTTCCAGACTAAACAGGGTTGCGGCTAGGTTATGGGCGATTCTTAGGGCACTCGGATCTTCTAGCCTAACGGTCCTCTCGGCACCCGCTAGTGCAGTCCGGTACATCGCCTCAGATTCACCATACTTATGCTCACGATGCAGCACTGTAGCTAGGTTCTGGAGCACACTTAGAGTTAGTGGATTATCGGGCCCCAGCGTCCCCATTGCGCCCGCGAGTGCGTGTTGAAGCATCTCCTCCGCCTCAGTATATCTTTTTAGACTATAAAGTACTGTGCCTAGCTGGTTGAAGCTATGCACAGTATTAGGATGATTGGGCCCTAGGGAGGCCCTTCTGCCCGCTGGCGATTTCTGGTACATTGTATAGGCCTCCTCGTGCCTATCCAGACCCGAGAGCGCTACGCCTAGCTCATAGGCACTCTCGAGGGTATCTGGGTTATCGGGCCCCAACTTTTTCTCTCTTCCAGCCAGTGCGCGTTGGTGCATTTCCTCTGCTTCTTCGTACATTTCTTGATGGTTTAGTGCCAAACCCAGCCTATGCACACTTAGTAGGATCTCTGGATGATCCGGCCCTAGATTCTTCACCCGGTCTTCCACTGCACGCCGGTAGAGTTTCATCTCCATGTCATGGTTCCTTTGGCAACACACTCCCATATCCATCCCATGGACACACTTGGGACCATTGGGATGACTGGGCCCCTCGCGGGCCTTCCCTTTGTCTAGTGCTCCACGATGCCTAAGGCACTCTGCTTCATCGTATCGTGCCTGCGTTGGTGAGATCGTAGCAGGACTGTGTGCGCGCGGGTGTATCTTGCTGAGGGGTTCTGGCTCGATTGCCACCCCCATGCCTTCCAAGGCGTGCCGACTGATATCCTCTGCTTCGTCGAATTTCCCTTGCTTTCGGAGCACGGAAATCAGATGCTGGACACCTGCCTGGATATACGGATGGTTCGGCGGTAGCGTTTTCCTCATGCTGGCTAGCGCAAGTCGACTTGTAGCCTCTGCCTCATCAAGCATTCTTTGATGTTCTAAGACTAGAGCTAGGTTATTCAAACTCGTAATAGTATCTAGGTGTTCCAGTCCGAATAACCACTCCCGGCCCGCAAGTGCGAACCGATGCATCGCCTCCGCCTTACTGTAGATTCCCTGATCGGATAGCACTGTAGCTAGGTTGTTGACACTCGTTAATGTATCCTGATGGTCTGGTCCTAATACCTCCCTTCGGCCCTCTAGTGCACGCTGGTTCATCTCCTTGGCTTCTTGGTACCTTCCTTGGCCTTGGAGTGCTAAAGCCAGGTTATTGAGACTTGTAAGGGTGTCCTAATGGTTGGATACAAGATTTATTTCTCTCCATGCAAGCACACGTCGATTCAACTCTTCTGCTTCTTCATACTTTTCTTGGTCGCAAAGAACAGAAGCCAAATTATTGACACTTGTCATAGTTTCTGGATGAAATTTTCCTCGAATTTTCTCCCTCCCCAACAGAGCACTGCGATTCATCATCTCCGCTTGATCGAACTTCCCCTGAGCCTGCAATTCCGTAGCCAGATTGCTGACAGTAGTTAGGGTATTCGGATGGTCAGGACCTAGTTCCTCCTCTATCTGTGCGAGGATAACTGGATCGAACTCTTTATCATCTCCGTCGCCAGTGCCGTAACCCAATTTCTGCGGCTCCATTACGGGAGCTGAGAGCTGATTTATCACTTCGCGATTCGCTCTCTGGCCCTTCATACCCAAGGCTGCCGCTAATTTGTCTCTCTGGAATAGCCCTTTTATCATACCGGAAACCCTTCGGGGCGAAGCTCTAAACCTAATAAATTCTTAGTTTTGGTTGTTGCACTCAAGACTACTGGTACTAGCTCTAGGCGCAGCACCCGATGCCTATCAACGGCATTTTCAAGGACTAAGCTTACTCTTCTTGTGCATCCCGGCTACTGTTTGCACTGCTCTGGCCTTCCCTTTTAGCCCGGCCCCGTGACAACATATTTGGATTACCCCAACCGTGTTTCACCAATTTGAGCCAATCGGGATATAACGCGCTAGAGCCAAACATCAGACAAGTCTATTGCCCACACTCGCAGCAACGATCAAACTTCTGGTATCACCAATTCAGAAATCCTAGATCCGATGCTGACAGCTGAAGACGTGGGGGTCCTAGTCGGGAAATACACTCGTGCGTAGAGCTTTTTGGAGGGCGCGAGATTGGAGCCAGGACGCTCGAGGCTCTCTGCGTGCTGGAGGGCTGAGGTTAAGGCTAAGGGTTTTTACCAACAGATGAAATCAGGACTACCATAAAAACTCGAATAAACGGACCATGTGTTAGGCGGTCCAAAATTTCCTCCTCTAGAAAGGGGCGAAAAACATACCAAAAAACTTGTTCTCAGTGACAGATAAAAGAGAGAAACAAACACTAGATCTTGCGAGGGGAGGCCACTCAAACGCTCTATAGTGCTAGAAGCAGTGGAATGGAAGTGCGTAACTCCTTCGCCTCGTTCCTTTTAACCAGCGGAAGAGAGTCAGTCAGGGTGGGTCTCTTGGAGTTTAGTACCACGATGGGCTGAATGTTTGCACGCAAACCACTCTGTAGCCAAGGCTTACACACTTTCCCCCTGCCGCTCCTGGCTCCACACTGCGCCTCCGAGTTCTTATGATATTCTATTTTCAGCCGCTGTAGAGTCGACCAACTTGCTTGCTGTCCGCAGAGTACAGTACTCGAGTACAGCATCTGCTCACCAGGTGGAATTCGGGGGAGAAAAACCCCTTCACAACTAAAGAAGATAATTTATCTACGGATGGATTTTTGTAATTGACAAGATGTCAGAGATACTCGTAGAGGATATTGCTTAATCTAACTTGCCAAGTGGCCAACTCAATAGTACTGGAGTATGGGGGTGAAGTCCCTGGATTAGGGCAAGCAGGTTCCACAGAGGCCTGTGCATATACCTTGGAAGCAGTATCAAAGAACTGAAAAAGTAAGATAACCACTAACGTATTGTACCTAGTTATGGGTCAACCCCTAGTAATGGGTCAGTATTTTGACTTTTAGAAAAGTATGAAAATTTACCACCACCAACACACCATTGCATTGTAGAATCTGATAGTTAGATGTTT
>Ga0307509_10000279_pt1 | contig 84388 bp, 87 predicted proteins | sample 10_EM_MG_FD_202245 | JGI IMG/M metagenome (GOLD analysis project Ga0307509, IMG submission 202245) | Populus trichocarpa ectomycorrhiza microbial communities from riparian zone in the Pacific Northwest, United States - 10_EM | ecosystem: Host-associated > Plants > Roots > Unclassified | place...
AGAGAATATCAAAGCTGGCCGAGTTAGGATAGCAAAGCCTACGAGGTCACGATTGATTGAAAGGGAGGAAAATATTGTTCGCGATGGTTGGGAGGAGGAGAGTGAGACCATGTCTCAGGAGGGGGGGGTCCGAGGCCGAAGACTACCTTCCCACCGCTAGATCTTCAAAGACAACATCCAAATCTACCCTGGAGGGCAACTTGAGCATTGGAATGGAAGGATTAAGCTTGGATGAGGATCAGAGTGCAAGACGGGTCCTACGGCCTAGAAATTAGGAACTTGTATTTTTTAGATTTTCTTGATCATCTTCTGGGTGATGATCACTTTCCGGGTGAAGTATGTTACCTGCTACTGATCCCTGTTCGTCACCTCCTGATATTCGTCACGACCCCATGAAAGACTGTACCGTAAGGGGGCTCGTTAAAGCCACTTATCGGATTGCGTAACGGGAATCGCTGATCCAAACCGCAAAAACGTGCTTACCAAAAAGGCAGGTTAATTGACAAAATTTTAATAAGCCCACCAGTTAAACGAGACCCAGCGGGGCTAAACTTGAATAAGCTAGGCGCCGTCCAAAAGATTACTATCCCCTCTTGGGAAGAGTTTTTGTCTCGGGTTTTGAGAGGGGTCTGGGGTCTTACGGCCGATACGGTAGCCGTGGATTTTAGCGGGTCTTGTTTTTTGCGGTGGGTCCTAAGTGTGCCAAGAGTTTTTGGTTCCCTGAAGATTCCTCATATCATACGATACTATGCCGATTGATAGAGGATGATGGAGAAGGAATTTGTTGAGAGGGGGCGATTCCAGCTTTTTCTCGGTCGAGGAGTATACTCGTAATTTAGTAACCGGCGCGGTTTGTACTGTACGGTACAGTACTCATACTCGTACTGTTGCAAAGGCTTTGATTTAGGGCCGGATGAAAAATAAAAACCCACTACCGGTATTATAACAACGTGTTACTAGTGGGTGATGGTACGAGAGGACAGTAAGGTCCTAATTTGGGACAATATTATCTTAATACTATTGTATCAGACCCATCCCCTAGGCCGGCGCGAAGCCGTAAAGAGTTATTTACAGGGCTGGTAGGCTGGTGACGCTGGACGTTTGGGATAGATCGGATTCTATGATGTTTGTTAAGAGGCCAGCTAGAATACAGCGGGGGAGGTGCCCTATTAGTTGTTAGTCCTAAGAGAACTAGTTCTTTCTCTACTAATGGTGGATATTGAACTTTTGATAGTTATTTCTGGTTTTGGAGCAGCCGGAAGGGGTGTTTAAGTTACTGTTGGAAAGAAAACACCACTACGCCTTACTTGTTGTTAGGTACTGGACTGGACTGGACTGGACAGTGCCCGGTTATATAGCATTGATGGACTCCCAAATCTTTGAGCATTTGCCAAGAAATCCTACCCGTATATTATGATAACATGATACCTATATACTGTTACCATAGAGGTAGCCCCCTCTACCAAACGAGAAGACCACATAAGAAAATAGGAAGCTTTTAGGGACGATAGCAACTAGAAGTATATATCATAGCTATCATACAGACATATACCAAGCACGATATTCCAAAGAACGGCATCATGATAGCGGAAATAGATGGAGGGATGGAGAGAGAGGGGCGGTCACAAATCCCCACTAAAAACAAACTCGAATCCTCACTTAATTATTCAACCCAGATACAGCTTTCAAAAACATTTAGCCTAATTTAGTTCCAGCCCTTTCTACATCCTAACGTTGCATCTATGTATCATATCAATTTCTTTCTTTCTTTGTCGATGAACACCAGCAACAGAATTTACGAGTTTCCCCTATCGTACCGGTTCGAGTCTGATCTGTCCATATCGTATGCTTATATCATCACACAATCTCCACAAAACCGTTTCTTTCCTGCGGCCTTTTCGGCATCTGGTTGGTTTGCTGGCTGGCTGGCTGGTTAGTTGGTCTCGCTCATTCTACGAGTACATCCCACTGGTATATCTCCCTCCCCCCCCCTTACCATGGCGATTCCATGCTCCGGACAAACCTCACACAGCCGCAAGGGAATCTGGAGAAGAAGAAAATCTATAATATTTCGAAGTGAACGTTTCCCCCCCCCTCCTCTAAAAGTCTCCCGCTCCACACGAGACAACTTATAACTTTATCATCGTAATCCTTCCATCACCTACGGTACTAACCTCTCCTCCCGATCTCCCAACGACCCTCGAGCACAGCGGTACTATCCACGCTAATCCATCTTCCCCGTCCCCCCCTCCACTTAAAAAGTCTAACGATTTTCCGGGAGTCCCCGGAGCTCGTGATATCATATCATAGCTGGGTTGGGCATAGGTAATTTAACCTACCATTAAGCTCCGAACCGAACCTTTCATCATATACTATGATATTACGGTACTGCGGGGAGTGGTTGGTTCACGTTAGTGCAGGGGTTCGGCTATGGTGGTTAGTTTGCAGGATGTGGAAGAGGGTAGACTGGACAGACTAAGTTGACCTCGGTGATAGTATAATACTACTGGATTCTAGCCTGTGCTGTGCTGGTATCAAAACAAGCTCTTCGATCCTTACCGATTGTATCATAGCGGTGATGCGCGAGAGGTTTATCGTAGTTGCTAAAACTTAGCAGCAGAAGCAGTATGAAAATATGTGATATTATATAATCCGATTATATAAACCTAAGTTACAACTTGACAACAAATTAATTCTGTTAATCAGCATCCACCGAAACACCTCCAAAGCAGATATGGCGTTAAGGTAGGGAGGACGACGATATAATATATCCATCTCCCCCCACCACTATAGCTTGAGGCCGCTCGTAGATCAATCTTCAGGAGAACTGAAAAGGAGAAAGCGATAATATATCTACAATATGATACAACCCCCCCCTCCCAATTCTACTCGCGATAACCCACCGCTTGGCAAGAGTATCAGTAACGTGTTCCTGGTATTTGCCATCGCTGCTCCCGTCCTCCTCCTCCTCCTCCTCCTCCTCCTCCTCCTCCTCCTCCTCCTCTTCACTTCCAGCGGGCGCTATAATAAGTGAATTAAATTACCGGTAAAAACCATAGCATAGCATCATATTCCAGCGAATAAGCCAGAGACCTCAAGATGCTAGAAAAGTCCCACACATCTCCAGGTATGATACGATATGTATAATACAGCAGAACCCTCCCTCCCTCCCTCCCTCCCCGCAAGCTTTGCTTTTTTTAATAAAAAAAATTCCTCTTTCCACCGGGTCTGATATATATAATTCTCGACTCTGTTCCCCCTTCCCCCCTTCCCTTGTTTTCCTTTTTTTTTTTTGTTGCTCTTTTCGCTTTTTTATTATTCCCCTTCCCTTATCTATAAGTATTCCTTCCTTCCTTCCTTCCCGTTGTCCGAGTGTGCTCTGCTGTAGGTGGGCAGGAGAATCCAGTCCAGTGTAGCTCAGCTTAGCAGCATATCAAGCCTACCGGTATGTGAGGGGAGGCTTGCAAGTAAGATTGGACGAGGGAGGTATCGGCCCACACACACGTGTGGTTTTAGGACGGCGGGGCCTTGGTTCTGTTGTTTGATGACGATGATGATGATGGGGTAGTCCCACATTGATGCGGTCATGGATTCTCACTCGGTATAGAACGCCAGACGCTTCGGGGAATGTGATCTGTTGTGAGAGGGGGGGAAGGGAATTTCTAGAAGTAGAGATTTGGATTCGGTATTTGTATTGAAATTGATGCGAGTACTATTAGCTGTTGCTAATGTTATGAAGGTGCAAAGATCAAGGAAATGTCATGAAAAGAAAGGTATCCATCACGTCGTATCACCCCGTTAAAAGGTTTCAATTGACAGACAAAAAATGCCCTCGTAAATCCCAATATATACCTGAAGGAAGAAAAAGAAAGAAAAAGAAAGAAAAAGAAAAAGAGTTCTCTCCCTCCCCTCCCCCTCTCATCCCATAAGCATGCTTCAAATCTCTCCCCTAACCATGCCACACCCACCGCATCCCCACCACCCTTCACCATTCCCTGCCCCACACCCAACACAGCTCCACCCCGCCGCCGCCTCACCACTCTTCTCTGGAACCATCAGTGGCATGTCGACGAACCGGACCTTCGGTCTGCCCCTCTCCTTCTCCTTCCCCGCAATCACCGCCTGTGACAACGGTGGGTTCTGGTAGATCGGTGATAGAGGGGTGGGAGGCGGGGATGTGGCCAAGTCTATATCGTCGGGCCGCTCGAAGGAGCAGGCTTCGCAGCGGGGGAGGATGGAGGGGTTGACTAGGGTGCAGAGGTCGCAGGCCCAGGTCGTTGCCTGCTCGTAGCTTGGGGGGAGATCTTGAGGTTCTACCGGTTGTAGGGGGGGAGAGGAGGAGGGGATGATTATTGGTGCCGGGATGCGTGGTGATGGTGGAGGGGGGGCGGTGGTAGTGGCGGCAGTCGGAGGGAGTTCGACTTGTATCGGACCATCATCGTCGTCCACTATCCAGACTATATCGCCTCGTTCCTCCCAGAGTAGTTTCTGCTCGGCCTCTTCGCGCTCCCCTTGCTGGATTAGTTCTATCGCAGCATTAATTATTGCAGCTTCATTTTCCGGGTCTTCTTCATCTAGCACTATCACCTCCTGCTCGGCTTTTTGTTCCTCTTCCTGCTCCTCGCCGACCGTAACGGTCCCAGCACGAATCGTCCTCTCGGCCTCCTCCTCCATAGCACCCCTATCACCAGCACCGCTCCCAGCACCGCATGTTTGAGAGTCACGTATGCGCCGCTCCGTCGCCGCGGCGATCTTCTCACGAATACCCAACCCACCGGGAAGTGGGTCTTTCCCACCACCAAGCCTTTGCCCAGATCCGGAATAGATGTCCCGACGTCTCTCAGCAGCTGCCAAGGCTCGTTGGCGGGCTTCAGACATCAGTGGATTCTTAGGGATTCCAGCGCCTAGGCGCTTACCCTCAGAGTAGAAGCCTTCTCCATCGTATCCGCCACGGCGAAGGGCAGAGTAGGACTCTTCGAGGGTTTTCAAGTGAGCGTAGAATGTATCGTTGTGGGGGCCGTGGTGGTTGTGTGTTATTCTAGCACTACCATTAGCTAGTGCCTCCCTTGCAAGGCGGACAAGGGGAGACAAACTCATGCAACATGGTATAAACACAGTCCTCAATATCCAAGAATACGCTATCATCGTAAGGTTGGCGGAGCCTTATGCAGACCTTCTCGCCACTATTGACGTTTAAGCCTTTTCCATCCAACACACAAGATGATTAGCCCTCTTCTCTTCTCTTCTCTTCTCTGCAACAGTGTAAGGGATGGTGGAAATACCAAGTAAGCTCTTCTGTGCTGGGTAAAATTCCGCCAAACAGCCCACTTTATACCCGCCCTTGCTCATGATAGGCTTCACAAGGCTGGCGATCCGCCTCAGCATGTAGAGGGCGTGCTGCTCCCTTGGCTTCCCGGGGATGTGCACATATGTACCGATTATTTGGTCTTGTGTCATGTTTGTATCTTGTTCCCTTTCCTCTTCTTCCTCTTCTTTATTCTGTCTGTCTTTCTGTAGTTGTTGAAGTTAAAGTTGCGAGGAGGTAGGAAGGAAGGAAGGCTGGAAAGAAACAAATCAGGCTGACAGACCAAGAGGGTCGGTAGTAGTGGTTGTTATGGGTTTATTTTAGCAGCTAAAACAAGCTTACCGTCCCGCAGCAATGAAAACGTTAGATAAGAAAATATAATAGGATACGAGACGATAAGCTTAAGCAATCGAAGCAATCAAGCAATCGATAAAAATAAAAGATAAAAATAAAACAATAAATAATAATATAAATATAAAAAATAAAAAACAGTGGAGAGAGAAAATATAATAGACCGAACCAGCGACAAGTTATAATACTAAAGTAAAGTGAAAGCAAAGCAAAGGCAAAGTAAAGAACAAGTAAATCAAACGAACCAAAAACCAAATACCTTAAGGGCATTATTCACGTACTTATAGCCCTCTTCCTTCCCCCCCCTTCCTACTCTACTTAGGCATCCCACACACACACCACACGTTACAAAAAGCCTTCTCTCACAAAATGAGCAGCAAAATAGAGAAACAGCAACCATAACAGCAAACGGTCTTCCCCTACGGGTACTATACCTCTACTGGTGCGGTACAATAGCCTACATACACACGTATAACCCAGACCACGCTTCAAGCCTACCTCAACATCCAATTCGCCGAACTCCGTACTCAAGTAAACACAACCACTTTCCAATCTCACATTGGCCCGATTGTACATTTCGTCATGGGTGGTGCGCACGCGCGCGGGAAGCAAAGCAAAGCAAAGCAAAGCAAGCAAGCAAGCAGAATGTCGTGGTCGCGTGTGGCTGGCTGGCTGGCTGGTTGACCTCTTTCTGAGGGGGAAAGGGGGGGGAACATGGAGATGATGAAATTGCCAGCGAATGGTCATCAACACACTTGATCATTGAGTATATTGTTTTCCTCTCTTGCTTCGCTACAGCCCGCTTGGAGATGCGCTCCAATTCGCGCAGTGGAGTCGAATACGAAGGAAGGAAGGGAAAGGCATAAACTCAATTCGTCAAGGCAAAGTTCTCTCACCCTTCGTTCGCCTAAATGTCTCAAAAGAAATAAATAAAGATATTAATTGGCCGCCTCAACTGCACTCTTGCAAACTTGGATTCTCCGCTTCCTCAGCACGAACCGAATAACGACCTTCCAATACCGGTACTGTGCTGGTATCTCCTATGGTATCTCCACCCAAGTCGGCCAGCCATGTTGGGTTAAACGAGAAGAAAAAATGACAAGGTATTATACAGTAGCTATTTAAGACTTAGTATCGTTTACCGTAGAGGGCTCACCCTGTATCACTCGCGCAGTAATGTCCGATACGGCATCTCACATAGAGTATAGGTACAGCACAGATGCAAGTTTAGATCAGATGAGATGCAGGTCCGGCTGTTGATTTTCCCGATCAACTTCCCTTCCCCTCTTCTCTTTTTTTGAGCCTCCAAAGCAGATGAGTGCCAACGTTCTAGAAAAGAAGGAAGCAAAATCGTATAAAAGCCCCTCCTCTCCCCCCCCCCAACTAAAGCTAGAATTCCTGCCATCTATCGTCGCCACCCAGAAAAAAGAAAAGAAAAGAAAGATATCAAACCTTGTACGTACATTCACCTATCCGATCCAACCAACCCAAAAATAAAAGCAATTGCAAAAACAAACCCCTCCCAAACCCATCCCAATCCAGATATAACCTACATAAGAAGAATGAAAATGATAAAAGAATGAAATTCTAACAACCCCTCTATAACAGTTCGTCTACCTATAGAGCGATAGGACCCTTGGGTGGTGCTTGAGACAGCCCCTTAGTATCATTCCTCTCAAGCTCCAGACTGTCTTCCATTCCAAATCCAGGGCCTTGATCATCATCACCATCGAGAAGAATATCACCTTCTTCAGAATCGCTATCGTCACTTGAATCTGGATATCCACCTTCAATGAGATCCTCGACGAAACCGGCGGCCACCCTAGCATCTGGATCTTCGGTATCTGTGAAGCCTTGCCCAACAGGCGAGCGGATCCGTGCACGCTCTTCCGCCTCGAGTTGCTTCGTCCGAAACATAGTACGTTTATAAATCAACCATCCGGTGATGACGCCGAGAAAAATACCTGCCCAACGTCAGCTCTGACATGATACAGAATATATTTATTATTACCTCCAATAATGCTTCCATAGTTCAAAGCCTTTGTCTTCAGATCCATCTTCTTGCCCTCGTCCTCGGCCAATTCGGCCAATTTAGCGCCAATGAAAATATGGATCAGCAACTTCGGCGTCGCCACAGCTGTTGCAATCATGAAACTCAGCGGACCGACGGTCGGAAATGTCGACATGGCACCATTAGAGATTGAGTACGGCAAGGGGCATAATCGGATCATGCACAGCAATTTGATCCCATCATGTTTAAGTGTGAGAGAAAGCGCTGCAAAGCGCTTATCGGTGGCCACCATGCGTTTTGCAAAGTCCTGGAGGTAGTATCGACATACCATGAACGCACAAGTAGCACCTATTACCGTAGCAGAAGCGATTATAAACCAACTGCTCACAAAAGCTGATTAGTTAGACCGCTCAGAAAGCAAAAACGGAGCTAATTCAAAGTAGAGTGGAAACCAACCCATTAGGAAACCCGTAAACAAATCCAGCAAGCGTCACCGAGGTCGAGTACCCGATCATCGGCGGAAAGGCCGAAGCGAAGCAAAGAGCAAATATAAGCAGCCATCCAGCCTTCCAGCTCCTAAACACCAAACAAAAATTAGCGACAAAACACGATTGTTCTCTCCCCTATTGATTCAAGCACCTGAGTTTCGCGGCGAGCGGTAGTATAGCGTGTAATATCTTCGCGTGGAAAATTAACCCCAGTATAGCCGTAGTCCCGATTATCAAAAGCACCAGTGATCCAAAGATCCTTTGCATCAAGGTCATTTTATTGAACCTTTTGTGGGCCCATCTCCGGAACCTACTAGCCTTAGCAATCAGGGCATTCCTTTTTCCTTTTCCAGAACTTCGTCGTGACGGCCCTGACGATAGGGATGATGACCGTCTTTGTTGGTTCCAACGCACCGTGCTCAGCGGAGGGGGAAGAGCATCGGGGGGGGTGTACAGGGCGCCTGAGTGACGCGGGATTTCAGACATTGCACAGTATCAAACAGTAGCCAGCAGTGTTCAGAGCGAGGGGGAGGAGAGGTGGGTGGTGGGAGTGGGAGAGGAGCTTGTCGATGATAGAGGAGGAAACGCACGTAATCGAGGAGTTGAGGCCGCGCTCACGGAGTAATCGACGGCTGATTGTTGGTAGGGGAATGGTTGGATGCAGACAGGTCCAGGAACGACGTAAGCCCTCCGGTGTTGGAATGATGCACACATGTTGCCTGTGGCTAGTGTTAGAACTGGTGCCGGACGCGCCACAGGCCCACAGCCTACCTTTCTTTTCCTCGCCCATTCCATACTTGTACCGTACTCGAGTAAGCTACTTGTATCATATTTCCATTTTAAGGATACGGTAAGCTCGGAATAGATTAGTGCTCTTCTATAGACTACCCCAAAGTTACGATGACTACGTATAATAACTTCCAGCCTTTCTACTTGTCCCAAGTTCCACATTGCATTCGGAGCAGATTTATGGGATTTTATTTCTATGGTAGCCTCCCATCAGCAGCTGGGGATACCTTGCGAACGCCTAAAACCCCATCAGCACGGTAACGACAGCAGGCGGCTGACCCCCCACAAGCATCAAGGTGTGCAGTTTTGCTCGACAGAAAGTGTCACGATTTGATGTTGGCACAAAAAACGAGTGATATCTTGTGATGTCAACTTAGATTCGAGCTAAGATTAAAGTTATCGGGTCTCGCACAACCGCTCCCTAGGGCACGGCTATTTCGGGGTATGTGGCGAGATATCATACTGTTGTTGATGCTGTGGTCGGGCCTATGATACATCATTTATCATAGTATAGTTCTGCTTTAGGGCAAAGACTCGGAACGTTTAGTAAGGCATGATACTGAATTTAATCAGGACGCAGGATGTCAATGATAGCCCGCTATAGAATAATTGTCAATGAGTGCGACATATCGCCATTGTCTTCTTGGATTCTACCGCACTCTCCCGGTATTCCTACAAGTACCGTACGGTACCTTACATGCCGCGCCTGGTAAATTTCGTGCTAATTAGGAAATCTAGCGTTCGAGATTCTCGAGGGGTTGGCGAGGGTGCATTTGTGTTACCAACGCTGTAACATGTGGGCCATCTAATCTGGGACCGGGTGTCTGAGAGGGTTTGTCCTCGGAGCTCGAGATGGAATATATACAATAGCTGTAGAATGTGTCTCGATAGTAATTGCGGGGCATCAGAATAGGCCAAAGTAGTAGTCGGGTTGTTTAGATAGGGTCCGATATTGTCGGGAATGATGGACTGCTGATGTGGTGGAAGCAGTGATACCAACATAAGGGATTTCTTGAGGGTTGGGGAGCTTACTCAAAGTAGTTTGCTCGGGTATGATACTGCAACGTGAGCTGCTCAAGGGATTGGCGCTCGCTCCTTTAAGGAATCCTGAAGTATATAGGCCAAACCCGCGTTGCTGTAAATAAGTCTGCACAGTACCGTATTATCCGTTCGAATCTTGTGCTGGCGACATCGGACAAATTGACCACTCGGGTCAAACAATCTCGTTAATCAGTCAAACCAATATGGTTTCGGGGTCCGAGAGATCTCCCGAATTTGTGATCATTATGTGCTCGAGTAGGAGAAGGGTAAGGGCTTGGCACCATAGTTGGGCTCTCATTGTTTCGAGTGAGGCTCAAACAGCGGGGCAAGTTTGAAAGCGTACTGAAGTGGCCATGGCCGCAAAATGGGAATTTGACCTATCGACGCCGCCAATTCTCTCCCGCCTTCCTCCATTTACTTGAGTACACCCATTTCCCCCTTCCTCCTGCAGCCCTGTGAGGTTGCCGAGGGAATTATATATATATATATATATAACGTCGGGTTACTAAGTTTGAATCAATTGTCCCAATTGGCTGCCGGTAGAGCCGGAGTGTGTGTGTCGCCTTGATGAATTGTTTCTCTAAATATGTATCATATGTTCGTACGAGTGCGAAGCGGTCGATCATAAGGGTTTCGTCAAAGCGTTTTTCTTTCCCCCTCTCTCCCCTTCTCTCTTTCAAGCTCTTGCTTGTGCTATTGCACGAGGGGAATTACTTGTAGAGTGCTCGAGCCAGCAGTATCCCTGTATTTAGGGTTTCGGTGTGGTCATGATCACAATTTCAAGTGGGCTAACGGCTCAAAAGGGGATTAGTCGGTTATGATTTACTGTATGTTGGAAGGTTTCTCTGCAAGGACTTGTGTAGCCTTGCGTGAGATCAGCTCCAATGAAGAGCGAACTCTGCAACAGAGACGAGGGAAGGGGAAGGGGTTTCAAGAAACAAGCGAACCTGATCGAGTCGGGAGATGATGATTGGGAATGAGGATGGTGGTGGTGGGGGTGAAACACGTACCGGTAGTCTAACGAGGAACTGTGAGGGCCATACTGTTCTCGTCTGGCAGGGCAAGCGGGGACTGTACGAGTACCATACTGTAGGTCACAAGTTACAGTGAGGTAAGGCAGCAACTGCGGCAGGTGGGGTGGCTCGCGATATCGTAAGCTCACCACTGGAGTTCTGGTGAAGGAGGAAGCATTTTCGCAATATTTCCCAGCACTGCCCCTCCCACTGAACAAAGCTACTGGCCACAGGATAAGCCGGGGAGTCAGGGGCGGTGTATGGTAGGGGCTGCGGTTTTTGAAGTGTTGAGCCAATGGAGTAATCTCAGCCTGAGCCGTGAAGCAGGCAGAGATGTCTGTGGCATAGTGTGAATGATGGGGAATGTTCGCAGTGAGTTGAGTCTTGGAAGAGATCAAAGCAGTCGGGAATATGAAAGCGTGAAATCACAGTTGTATGCCAGTTGCACCCTCACAGAATTTCAAAGACTGTGGTACTGATAGCAGCAGTTCGAGCGGCAGCATCCCTATATTTGACCTTTTCTATGTCAAAACGCTTGGTGAGCACGGCAGTCGTCACGAGTCGTTGGGCTCAACCATTGATCTTACCGATACAGCGCTATTGTTCCTGTGGGTTTAGTTAGGATGTTGCTGGCGGCAGCACCCGACCCCTCGCCCTTCCTATCTCATCTTGGAAGGGCTGAGGGAAGAGAGAGAGAGAGAGAGAGAGAGAGAGAGAGAGAGAGAGAGAGAGAGGGGCCTGGAGAAGGGAAGGAAGGTGCAGCGACAGCCAAAAAACGCTATGAGAGAATGAGGGATACCACTGATTTGAAGGAAGCTGTGACCTAACCCCCATCCCATCATTCATCTCTCTCCTGCTCTCCCTCCTCCCCCTAACCTCCCCAAGTTCATCTCCCGAAGCATATCTATAACCATCCCCCCAAACCTTACACTCTAAACTTCTTTTTCTCTTTGCTTGGTATTTCTATTTTCTCCTTCTACTCGTTCTTTCGTTTTTTAGAGCTTAAACCCCTTTCCTCCATTTCTTCCTATTCTTCTATTTTTTTTCGTTTTATTGAATTTTTCATTTTACCTACCTTACAATTTCTTGTGCTTGCCTTCCTGTAGCACCATTCAATTGCCTCGTGGCTACCATCTCCTCAAATCCACCCATCGCGACTCGGTGTTCATCCTGGTCCACCTCTTTGGGAACCTCCCGCTTGCTATCTGCCTCATCCACGACTCATAGAAACGACCATCCATTGATACTCGGCTGCCTGGGTGCTTGGGTAGCCTATTCTATCGGCTATAATGATCTCAGACGAGCTGTTCGAGGAATGTCGTCTTATTCTTCAAGGTTTGGCTTTCCAGATTCAGCAGCCAGCCGAGCTCTCGCTAATCGTTTATCTCCGCAATTTTTGCAGACACAAACCTGCTTGAAGAGGACCAAGCAGAGAAAGTATCTGCTCTCATTGCATCCAAGACGGATCTCACCGGTACCCCCTTGGATAATGAGACGCTAGATGTGCTCTGGCGTTATCGCGAAAAGACATCTTTGACCTCTTCCCCGCCAATTCGTCATGCCCATACCATAGTGAGAAGAGCGTCCCCGGCACCATGGCAATTTTCACGAGTTGGCACTCCGACACCCTCCCTGGGCAGCACACCTCCAATGGCACCCCCAGGTTTCTCACCATCCTTTATCGGAAAAGGCTCCCCCTTTCCTTCACCTAGACCGAGCCCAAGGCTGGCATACTCCTCTCCGCTGATACCTCATTCGCCGAATTTGAACAATTATGAACCTTCGTTTCCGAGTGACCCCGGATTCCCACCTGAAGTCTACGGCGATTTCGGAAGCGAGACGGTTGCTTGGCTGGTGGGCGATGACAATTCAGTGGGCTTTGGGAACCGGAGCTCTCTCCAGGAGAATATGTCTCCTCATGACATGCTTCGATCGGTGCTCGGCGAAGGGCGCTCTGATGAGGAGATCGAACAAGCCCTGGGGATGTGCGGTTATGATCTTAGCTCAACCTTGGCGATGTTGATGGAACAGCACGGCAACAGCACAACAAATCAGACTACCGAGAGTTCTACAGTCATTGGGAAATCTACGATGCCAGTACCGGTCCCGACAGCCCGGCCCGTCACTCCTCGCAATGGCGTTGTCTGCCGCTTCTTCTTGTCTACTGGGCAGTGTCTTCGTGCGGACTGCCGCTTTTCTCACGATCTTGGGACCACCATCTGCAAGTACTGGCTCATGGGCTCTTGCCTTGCAGGAGAAACTTGCATATTCTCCCACGATCCGACAATGTCTGTATCGAAGATGACAATTGACAACAACAACAACAGCCGAAACTCGACCCCCCCCCCTCAACTTCAGTTTCATGATTCAACCGCTTTCCCCGCGTTGACCTCTGACCAGTGGGGAACAATGGGGTCCGTAATGGGAGCCGGCATGAATCCACCCCCCGGCTTCAAACTTCCGATCTCTCGTCCCAACTCTCGCCAGCAGTCACGCGAGAGAGAGAGGGGCTCTACTCCGGTACCTGCGGTCGATGATACTGATGTCTTTCCATCCCTGAGTAGCAGCGCTAAAGCATCTGGGAACGGTAAGAAACGTCGTAACAATAGGAGCGATGGTGGCAATATTCCTACAGGACCTTCATCTTTGGCCGATGTTGTCCGTGCTACCCCATCCCCATCCCCCCATTCTAACCGTACCTCTACTTCATCTGGTGCATCCTCAAATCGATGGTCGGGGGTCGGCAGCCCTCCCTCTTCTAAGCGCTCTTCTCGCGTTTCCGCTGCCCATATACCTGCACCACAACAGATACCGTGGATGGAAACTGGTAGCGCTCTCAATAGGGTTTATCTAAAGCACCGTAAGGATGCGCTCGCCCACGGCGTGCTTAGAGCCAAATATCTCCAGCAAGCCAATTCGGCCTGGCAGCGGAACGATGCAAAGTCGGCCAAAGAACATAGTCGCAAGGCCAACAATGAGAATATTGCGATGATGAAGGCTCACAAGGAGGCCTCGAAGGCAATATATGAGGAACGCAACAAGGGTGCATCGAGTAGTACCGAGCTCTTTGTCGATTTGCATGGTTGGTCCCCCCCCACTCTTATTTCTCGGGTTACTTCTGTGTCAAAGTTGAGTAACGAGTTTATGGTCCTGAAAATATTAGGTCTCCTCCCAGAAGAGGCATGCAAGTACCTCGAAGACATCCTTGTCGAGCACCAGACAAGCACCCGTCCACTTTACGCAATCGTAGGCACTGGCCATCACTCTAAGAACAACAAGGATAAGATAGGCAAGGCTGTCAGGGCATTTTTGGATGAGTGGAAGTACGCGTATAGGGACTTCTCCGTCAGCGGCGATAAAAATGCTCAGGGCGGTATATTGGGGATTGATCCTAGTAGCTTCGACAAGTCTCTTTTGGCCGGTGAGGCTGGGGCCGGTAGCGGCACTAGTTCCACAGTGACAAAAAAGGACCCCCCCAAGGGTCCTGGGGGCAAGAAGAAGTGACGGATGGCTGCAAAGGGTAGCGAATAGGGTAGAAGATATCTTGGTATTGCAGTGGATGCTTGCTACGGCCATTTTCAGAGTCTGCTAGGCTTTGGAATCTATAATGTTAGTGTCAGGGAGATGATGGGGTAGGTTTGCGATTGTGGAGAGAGCGGAAGGCTATGTTAAAGTTACTGGTCGGCAATGTCATCCTAAATACCGAGTTGAAGCTACATGTTTGATACTCTTGCTGCTAATAAAAAATAAAAAATTATCACTCATCTCGAGTTTCATATCATGTAGTTTTGTAGTGACTGAAACGCAGAAGGTGTCTCCTCTCTTGATCAATTGGGGCAAGCAATAGCCCTTTGGGCCAGGACATGGATCTTTTGAAACGTATCATACCATAAAAAGTGGAGATTTGGGGCCCCCAATTGACTTCCTCGGCACCTTGAAGAGGGAATTCAGATGGGCGGGCGATGTTCCTCATAACACGGATGCCAGATCTGCCCTTTCTTTCCTTCCCTTTGAATCGAGTCAACCCTCTAGGTCCAATTCTCTTTCTGTTATATCAAATTTTTATTTCATTGCGCCCCCCTCCCCTTCCCCACCGAAGTTCAGCCAACAAGTGAGTGTTATAACTTGACCCGAACGAGAAAAGAGAAAGAAAAAAAGAGAAAGAGAGGGGGGGGGAGAGAGAGAGAGAGAGAGAGAGAGAGAGAGAGAGAGAGAGAGAGCCATACAGAATCATAATACCACCACCCCACCATACAATCAACTTCTGCATCCGGCCCACTCCCCCCCCCGGTCCGATATATATGCTAACCGGACCGGACCGGAGTGAGTGAGTGGATACAAAGCAAGTGAGGAAGCTATAATAACTTGGAAGCATACGATTGACGCATGGAGTATCACTCGTATTGGTGCGAAATCCTTGAGGTGAGAAGGGGGAAGGTTTTTTTTTTTTTTTTGATGGGATGTGTGGGCGTGTGGGTTGTATGGCATCGCAGCACTTGCGTATGTACTATAGGAAGGACTTCCCGGATCCGGCAGTATGGTATGTACATATTACTAAGAAGCTGATCTGTTTGTTTGTGGTATATGCGGGGGGGGGGGTGTAGTTTAGGGAATTTTGCTGTGCTGTGCCATGTGGAAGGGGTGAGGTGGTATATGAGGTTGGAGTGCCTTACTGGTGATTGCTTTGATGTTGGATAGAGGGGGCACATGGGCTTAGGGAGGTTTGTTGGGGCTGATTGCTTGGGTAGATTGGTAATTTGTGGTCTACTGATGGCAATAGAGGACACCGGAGGGCTGCTTGCGTGTAGGAAGATTGGCGCCCGAGGTTGGGGATGGATGGAGCAGGAAAGGTTTCGTTACCAGCTCTTGCTGTGCGTGAGTGACAATCGATGATGTAGAAGCTTAGCTTTGTGACTGTGTAATTGTGCTACTGCGGGCATCTGAGATTTAACCAGTGGCTGCTGGTATGCATGATTTCTCCGATATGCTGTTAGTTGTACCGCTGGAGCTGGAACGCATTACATACCTTATTTGAGCATGTGATTGAGATCGAGTTCTGGCGGAAGGTTGGCACCTCTCCCTTGCTGCACTCCATGCTCAAGCCAGCTACAATAATAGTGCCCAAAGGGCTATTATGGAATTCCGCCATCATCACGCGCCTCCGTTTCCCCCGCTTTTTCCCTAACCCCCATCCTTCCTTATGAGATATGAAATTATGGGTTATTCCAGTTTTTTTCCATTTTTCCATTTTTCTTTCTTTTCCTCTTTGAAAAGTAAGTATTGTACGGCGTAGTGCGTAATAGGCTAAACTGCGCAGCTTAATTAATTCAGTAGACAGTTCTCTTCTCCAAAAGGCGAAGCACCGCCAAGGGAGGGAGGGATGAAAAAAGCTACAGTATGTATGAGTCGTTCGTCCCACTCTTACACCTGCACGTGTCGCCCACTTTCGATGCTAATTTTGCTTCCTGGGGACATCTTCCTCCACGGTGGGGGATAATAAGGGAAAATAAACCGGGGTCTTGAAGTTAGTTGGCGAGCCAGGTAGGGCAGGTATTGGATTGCTGGTTGGGCTTGTATTACCCACAGTACCTGACCTGATTTTCTGCTTGGCAAATTCACAACCTGCTGCCCCCACCTTACAATCAACGATGGGGGCCGGATATGTAGGAGTCTCTGCATTGAGTTTGCGCGAAAAAACTTGGTTGTTGATCTCTCTTCCCCTGTTTTTTTCATGGGGGAGTGAGAAGTCTAAGTATAGGGTGGCGGTTGCTGGAGAGTTTATACTTGCTGGTGGAAGTTAAAACGGAATAGGCTAAGGAGGTTTCCTTGTGCCTTAATCGTAGTCTGGTGCCGTGCTCGAGTGCCATACTCATGGTGGTTTATACGCAATTGCTCGAATACGAGCGGGAACGCTATGGTAGATGATTGTGACGTTTTCTGGAGTTGCGGATCACCAGTTTTCCGGGGCGATAAAGGAGGGGCATTTCCTTTGGATTGAAGGGACCAAGCGAGCGAGATACCGTTCAGCTATATCCATTGCAACGTAATTGCATTTCTTCTATACCTTTAGTTTGACTGTTCTCAGGTATCATGACCGCATCGCTTTTGACGGCCTGGTGTCTTTTCCTGGGCTAAGCCTGCCCACCTCATTCAACCCGAGGCGGTAATGAGTCGCGAGGGTTGCACGAATCCTTGGTTTAAGTTACTTACTCGTGACAAATCGTTAGACTTGCAGAGTCCAATACGGTGTGTTTGTGCTGAGCCCGGGAGTAAGCCAACCAACCTACATTACTGGTAGTGCCGCCTGTGTGGAAGAAGAATCTGTTTCAATCATACCCGACTTCCAACTTTCCAACTTTCTCGCACAGCTATCAGTAGTCCTCGGTCTCGAGGCGCTAGAAAAGCGAAGTTTCCCAGTACTCGAGTACAGCAATACCGGTAAATAAGGAGTTGCCAGCAGAATTCTGATGCAAATGGTAAAAATATCATATCATATCCTTGTCCGTATAATGACATAACTACCCGCTGCGGATCATCAGCAAACTTTGTCGATCCCCCACAGAGAATAGGGCAGGTAATTTGTGCAAGAAACCGAAACGAAACGCCCCTTTTCCGTTTCATGTCGGGGGGTGTTCATGTTTGCCCATGTGTGGACATAGCAGTGAGGGTTCAGAATGAATGTGTCGGGGAGAGGGGGCAAAAGAAAGTAGAGCCCTCTCTTTGCGAACCGCGTGGTTGTGGATTGTGCAATGAGGGTACCGGTCAGTGGTTACAGCCCAGCCTACTGGCATCGCTCTGGGATGGGTGGGGGGGGGGGGGGGTCCCCCTGGCAACAATGAAAGAACGATCATGTATCGTACGGTACGAGTATAGACGTGGGCATTGGGACGGAAGAAAAAAAACAGGGCTTGTGGTAGACTAGATTATTGCTATATTCAGAGGGAAAAGCCTGGTGGTGAGCACACGTGCAATGCTGCCTAATAGTATCAAGCGGTACTCGAGTACAGTGGACTAGCGGTTATCCTGGGCTATCCACAGATCGCTTCTGGGGTACCATCTGGTCGCTAGATCGAGTCGGCAAATTCGAGCCAGCCCATGTGGCAATTATTACTGTGCTGTAATCCATTCTCGGCACACTCATTCTGGTTGTGTCTTGCTGTAACGGGTATATGTTGTGTATCTTTCCCTGAACCCTCGACATGGATTTGGGCGTTCTTGCAGGCATGGACCGCAGCTTTTCCCTCTCCCTTCCCCACATATTTGTATTACGTGCAACAATGCTTTGGGTATATTTACATCATTAAACCGGATAAAGGGCGTTGGCGAACAGAAAGCGAGAAACTTGTTCAGCTACTTTTGAAGCGAGGGGAACAGTAGTGGGGTAGGGAAGGCTGGGAGACCGGTACTGTACCTGGCGGTGATGGATGTATGGACAGATGGATGCGTGCATTAGGCTTGCGGCTTATCCTCTCGAGGTAAGGATTAGGCAGTGTAAATGCGAGACTGCGCCTTGCTCCAACAAAACAGGCACGAGACAGGGCTCGGTGGAAAAATGGATTAACAAGAGTTAGGTATACTGTAGAATGTAAGGTGTCATAGATGGCAAAATTAGGAAAACTTATTGTTAGAATTCTTTCAACTCGGGGTAGATTAAGGCACGAGAGAATTCTTGCAAGAGTAGTGATCTACAAATACATAGATTCCATTCTAGCAGTAGACAAGAGTTATATTTAAATAAAAAGATGCTCTGTTTATTATACCAATGGGATATCTCAATTAAGCAGGCCCCTTCCCTCTATGATAATCTAGTAGGTATAGTAAGTTGAACCTCAAGTTATCTTATTCTACTTCTCATGTAAATAGCATATGGTAGATTTGTGAGGGAGATTTTTTATTATTTTATTATTATTTTTATTTTTCTTAAGAAAGTATAATTATTATAGTATGATAAGACAAATAAAAAATTGGGTAGTCCAATGTTATCATAATAGTTTAAAGTATGATACTTGAATATTCACTACTATATTCTTCCTTTTAGTTTTATGGCTCTTTCATCTTACAAGTAGATTTAAGAGCTTTATTCAAGAAAACAGGTAAATATAATATCATACTTGATAAATCATATTAAAAGTGAATTCAAAATATAATTTCAAGCCAAGAAATGGTAAAATTACTCTTCTAAATTTCATTTTGAATTGCATATATATAAATTTGATAGTTTTAATAGTATCAGACCAACTCTGCTAAATAATAGTTTATTGGTTGTTTTTATTTTCACTCTTCCTTTAGCTTAATCTTAATCCAAGCACTCTTATAGTTGTATAAATCTCTATCATTATTCTATTGTTTATTCTTTCAAACTTAAAACCTAGCCGAAGATTTACAAAAAATATTAGATTTATGGTTTAAGTAAGTGGTTGCATGTTAGTATACAACTGGAAGCTTCAAAGAATGATAATTCATAAAGGAGGAATTATTTCAATAGCGAGATTCATGTAGGTATGCGGTAGTTGCAGGATCATGTGCACAATCAGGCATAATAAAATTGTAGTTTGTTCTTTGTACCGTATACGATTACTGTGGCCCTGCACGCGCTCGTTATTGGTTCGGTGGTTAGCAAGCTGTGTGGGTGCGTAGCTGCAACTCGGCAGTGCGAGGACGATTCTCGAGGAGATGATGGGATGGTAGTTATGCTGTGCTGCTTGCCAATTCCAAAAGTATCCGCCAAATTTGTGAGCCTTGGCAACTGGATTTTCGGATACCTTTGGAATTGGCGAGTAGAGTGCCGTACTTTTACCTAAGTACACGTACTGTACTGTACAGTACTCGTACAAACACACCGGCGATGACATTCTGGTTAGACCCTTGCCGCTATCCGAGGGGCTATTCCGAGGGGTTTCCATCCTTTCTTTTGCTAAATTAAACGTTACTCGGCGGGAGGAAGGGTCATGAGAAATCGGTGAAGTCTACCGGATATCGGATCGTCTCAGTACCGGAACAAGAATTACCTTAGTTCTTTGGCAGCGCAAAGGAATTGGACCAGAGCTCCGGCCCGGAGTGTGTGCGTGTGCGGGTGGATGACACCTTCCTTGCCGGAGTGCCGGTAGTGAAATTCGACTTCAGATCCTGGAGTGACAATTTGATTCTGATGATGTGAGAGAAGGAAACTCGCAAGTTTGTTAGCCAGTCCCCCTTTAGAGAAGAGGTGGTCAAAAGACGTGAATACAGGCCAGGGGGGGGGTCGAGGTTTCTACTTCCGTCCGACAAGAAGTACCTTAGCAGGGTGTCATACGCACGCACTCTTGCCGGAACACGTTTTGTTCATCAATCCTTGATTCTTGGGCGAGGTGGTGACCCCTATGCCGGTGTCTTCCTTCATGCGAATCATAATTTTAGCAGTGAGGCAGTGGAAAGCACTGTTGGACAGAAGTGTTGAGAGGGGGCAAGGGAGTGGCACTTGGGAGACTTGAATGAGGGATTGTCAGTTACCTCTGAGGCCTGACTGGCGGAAGAGGGAGCCTGGGCGGCAGGATGAGATTGCACTGTTACTGCCTTTTTACTCTCGGCATCCAGTCACATGCAGCGAAGTACAGTACCGGGCCTATCGTGCAATATGACGGCAGCCTGCTGCTCTGATTGTGGTCTGGATATATCCGCTTTGGAATGTCTGTTCTGAATGTGTAATAATGTCATGGAAACCAAGGGTGTCCATTACTTCACATGCACTCACTCCTCACTTCCCCTCCGTGGTATGATGGCTTCTTGTGTTTGCATTTGTGCGGGCTTGGAGGTGGGAGGCCTCTAGAGGTAGTAGTGTTGCTACCCTCTGCCCTACGGACGCTGCTGCGTACTGTACCTGTTCGTTACATACTGATCAACCCACAGGATCACATTGAGACCCTTTGGTTGGTCTAGCCAGCCCGAGTCAGCCCCAGTCTCGCTCAAAGGGAAAGGGAATTGCGGTGTTTTACGTGTGGTGTATATATAACTCGGTCTCTCCCAGCTTTTTCATCCACCTTTTTTCATTGCCTTTGAAGTTGAACCCCTAGGGTTTGTCTACTTGAATTATTCTCTTCTTCCCATCTACTTTTCTTGGGTTTGCTTTTGTTGGACGCCGGTCATTTTTTCTCCTCACTCGGAACGTGCAGTACGGTCATTTGTTTACGACTTGAGCCTCCGTCTCCCTTGCCATTCCCGCGATAATGTCCCACCCGTTTGGTCTACAAGCCCCACCAGTACCGTGGTACTCGCATCCTCGTTTCAACGCTCTCAAGGATCATTTTACTGGAAGTCTACAGCATCATCACCATTCTCACCTGGAACCTCTGCGGATATAGTGAGTGGGGCTCTTACTCTAGGCTTTTGATTTTATTTTTACATACATGACACTTTTTTTCTCCCTTTCGTGTGCTGCACGGCCCTGCGTGGCGGCGGTGGTGATAGCTGATTGGTGAGGTGGTTGTACTGTAGCGCGAATGGCGTGTACTATCCCAACTGGAGGATCTATAAGAATGAGCCTCCGAGTTCCTTGAAGTTGGGATTGATATCTCACGTGTTTTATTCTTTTGCGTGGGTGAAGCCGGATGGAACTGTTTATGTGTGTAAACCACCCCCCTTCCTTCCTGTCATTCCCTTCCCTTCAATGCTTGCTTGCTGACCGTGGATGCGGTGAAGATGAGTGATGAGTGGGCAGATTCACAGATTGACGTTGACGGTGTGAAGGGTTGCTTGAGGTCCTTTCAAAATTTGAAGGCGAAGCACGGTCATTTGAAAGTGGTATTGTCTGTTGGCGGCGGTGGAAAGGGCAGTGACAACTTTGCCGCTGTGGCTGCAAATCACGCTTCTCGAGAGCGATTTGCTCATACGGCCCGGGGGCTAGTCAAAGAATACGGACTCGATGGGATAGATAGTAATACCATCCCCCCACTACTTCCTCCACCCATCCCTCACCCCTCCTTCGCCCCACCACCTCTGATATTACCCCGCGAAAACTGACAGGAGCCCCTGCGATAAATTAGTCGACTGGGAACATCCATCCGATCATGAGCAGGGACACGACTACATCGCACTCCTTGCTGCCATCAGACAACAACTTCCCTCCCCGAATTATGTCCTCACATCAGCTCTACCGGCCGGCGAATGGGCGTTGCAGAATATTGACCTCCACAGAGCACAACAGTACCTGGACTACATCAATCTGATGACCTACGACTTTTCAGGACCCTGGGTTCCTCAATCAGGCCATCACGCCCAGCTCTTCACGCCCCCACACCCTCACAACGACGCAGCACGTCTCTCCGCCCACTCTGCTGTCTCCTACGTCATGTCTAAGTCTGTCCCATCCTCGAAGATTCTCCTCGGCATACCGGCATACGGGAGGAGCTTCTTGGGCTGCCACCATCCCGGGCAGCAGTACTCTGGCAGTGCCGGCGAGGAGGGCACATTCGAGTATAAGGACCTACCCAGACCTGGAGCTACAGAGTACACTGACGAGAAATTGGGGGCTGCATGGTGCGTTGGTGGTGATGGCGGGTGGGTCAGTTATGATAATCCCGCTACAGTCAAGCTTAAGGCGGACTATGCGAAGAATAATAGACTCGGTGGAGTCTTCTTCTGGACGGGAACGGCAGATGGAGAGGGGTCTAGAAGTCTTGTCGAAGCGAGCTTTAGCAGACTTCACTCACAGTAGTGTAGCTCGTAGCATCGTTATCGCGAATGGAAACGCGGCGTCGTTCATTTTTTTCTTTTTTGCTTACAAGTGCTTTTTTATATCCTGCGTCTCACATTCCTTTGCTTGCTTCTAAGAATTTCCTTGATCCCCCCCTCAAACCAAACCAAACCAAACCCGATTTCTTCAAAGAAAACTTGGTCCATTGTACGGCTCACATTACATCATGCACCCATTCCTCTTCCTCCAACCTACCGTATCGCGCTGTACGAGTACTCGAGGACTGCACCGTACTGTACCTGCAGCCGGAATCACAATGCGGCAATGTTCGCCTGTTCATCTCTCTATCTGTCATGTTACTCACTCTTTCCATCCATGATAGAAATATTTTTTTTAAGGTGGATCATTAAAAAAGTGAGGCGTTGGGAGATATGTCCAGTCATCTTTACGTTTTGCATGCCACACTTACCAATGATGTGTGTGGTGATTGCGAATGCGACTGGGTGAGAGGGCATGACTGCGGGGTCAGGAGGAGCCCTATTACTTGCTGCATAGTATATGCACTGGCGTTGGTGGTGGTGGTGGTGTGCGATGGTGGGAATTTGAGGCCTGGAAGGGACGGCGCTCTCTATCTAGTGTAGAGTAAGATGGTGGTATTGTTTTTGCTTGTTTTGTTCCGTGCCTGTTCGCTCGCTCTGGAGAGGTGTACCGTACTGCACAGCATTGTGCACTACAGTACAATTCGTTGACAAAAACGACAGTTGACCAGCTTGACAACGAGGTCGCCTACCCACCTTGCTCATCAACCTCCTATTTAGCATTAAATGTGTCGGACTGTGTAATTCTTTGTGTAGAATAGAGGGATAGAATAGGTATGAGTTTGATATTAGTATAGATTTACCACCTTTTTGCCTTAATAAATGCCTCAATTCTACTAGAACTAGGTTATACTACCGGTAATCTTTCAGAACGAAAGGGTTGGCATCAACTCCCAAGAACAAATGAGGCCTTCCTATATTGGTTGCTTTACCTTCTCTGCTGACCTAATACCCACAGCCAAGTGGGGATAATATTTATGGCTACTTGAAGTGTTCACAGACGTGCTCGATGGAATTGAAATCCCTCGAAGGCGGTAGAGTTAATCTTCTAATATCTCTAGATTACTCTCCTCCGATGTTATTATAAGCCTTCCGGTATGCTTTCTGCTATGATATGATCTGGTACAAAATTAGACTATCTTTTCTATCCAATTCTTTGGAAGGAAAAAAAAAACCCCCGGTAAATAAAAGTAGAAAGTCTGGAAATATACTGTTATGCCACTTCGTATGCTTTTAGCACTATCTACAACTCTTATTCTCTTACATGCTTTTGTTCTCTTCAATTGATCAGGAGGATACCTGTCTATACTTTTTTCTTTCTTTCACATTTCACTATCTTTATATACTCTGGGGATAAGTTTTCCTGATGGGATACAAAGACGGCATTGAACAACTAGAGGTGCAGATTTTCTTGTGCTTTGCTCTGAGTTGTCAATTTGAACTTATACTCTCCTATTACGCAATGGTCTGAAGGGGACACCATCCATATCTTAGATTTCGTAATTCGAATAGACACAACGTCCCCTTGATTTTTCTGTTAACGGCCTTTAACAGATGCTAGGAGAATGAAATATTGTTCAAGCCAACTACAGACATCTCCCATGGTGTATAAAACTCAATACCTACAACCGGCGGCTACCGTAAATTTTGGGAATAGCGCCCCGGGACGAGATATTAAGGAAAGGAGGGGGGGCGCGTTACTAAGTGGAGGGATCAAGTGGCAAACTCACACTGGCAACCCTCAGTTTGAGTTTAGCTCCCGGCAAGAAGGGGGGCTCTATTATTGGGGGGGGAGGCCACATTTGGGGGGGGAGGGCTCTTCCCGAATTTTGCGGTAAATCATCTTTTTTAGACTCAAGCATTTCTCTGGTAGACAAAAATTGCTATAGTTTTCTTACCATATCATCTACAGGCACGTATTTCTGTTTTTATTTTTTCACTCTGTATGTACACCCACATTCGAAAAACTCTGGCACTCAGACTGTCGCTGTAACACATAAGGCTATAATACATCTGCTATAAAGTTTTGTAATTGTGCTGTACCAGTTCGGGTGCCGCAACTTTCGGAACACTGCTGTACTCTACTTGACACGATCAACTGACTTTGGGTTGTCAATGATGGGCTTTATCTGGGAACTGGGTGTATCACGCAAGGAGAAGCAGGACTGTATAGTAGTGAACTTTGATTCCTTTAGGCTACACTACATTCTCCAGATTGGTGGCTGGGGCTGGGGGGCTCTAAGTTTTAGCATTCGGTGACCGGGGTACTCATCCTACTCATGAGGCATAAAGGCCTAGATATGTGTATAAAAGAAGAAATAATGTCCCCTGGTTCTGGTTACCTAGAACCCATTATTTTTCCTCCAAAGTTTTCAAATTCCTCTAATTTCTCAAGTTTAATGGGATAGCATCCATGTATTGGGATTTGCCTAATTATGCATATGTATTGGATATAGAGTAGTGTCCTTTCTTCTTATTGTTCCAATCAGTGGAGTACTTTAGGGAACATGATCTCTTTTGGTATGCCGAGTAGTCACCACAGATATCTTTGGGTGCTTTTACTTCTTGTAAATATTGAGGTGCAGACATATATTCATCCTTCTTGGAGGAGATACAGCCTCTTACTAAAATAGTTGAGCTATTTACATATGTGTAACATGAATACTCTTCGATCTCATAATATGGTCCCTTCAAGGTACCTACCAAATGCACAGGATTGGTTCAACCCCTTAACATCTCAGTCAACAAACTATTTAAAGATATCCTCTGTCATATCTTGGAAGATGTACTTGATATTTATGAGAGGCAGTATGAGATTAGTCTCCATGAACTCTCTAAATCTAATGCAGCTATTGCAGAAAGACATATACTTGTCATATGGATTGTAATTGAGGCATGGAAATGCTTTTATTTCAAACATCAAGATTTAGTCACTCATATCTTTCAGAAATTAGAACTTACCCTTCCTATAGATGGGTTCCAAGGATGACAGGTTGTCAGTTAAGGGCGGGAGATAGCCTCTTTCAGTTTGAAGTGGAAGAGGATGATTCAAATGTAGAGTTTATTGATCGGGATTGACCTGTATTTACTTAAACCTTTCTTACCGTCAATGTACACACCCCTGTAACCAAGCCATCATGGGCTATCACTCGGTCTTTTCTTATATTCGCTTATGTTTGCCACCCCTCTATCATCACACAATACTCTCTTCCCCGCACCACACTCGGGCTTAGCGTGATTTCGGGTTGACCTAAATTATATGGTATTAAACCTTAACAGGAGTGTTGAAAACTGCAGGTCAATGGCCGCACTTGGTGCGGGATGTGCCCGCTCTCTCTTAGTCGCAGTGGCTCCAGTGGTATACGTAAGCACTAGTCAGGATGCGCAAGCCTATGTTTTTGTTTTCACCTCCTTGTTTCTTCTACCTTTCTTCCTGTTTTCTCTCACGTCACGCCTTTGCTCCTGTACACAACTTTCCTCATCACTTTCCTTTCATCAACTTAACACAATCAATCAACGATCTTCATCTCCATTGAAGCGGTTTCACTCTACTGCGTAGAATCCCAACCGTAAATCATTTCCTTCGCAACCACTATTTACAACAGGGAGCGATACGATTGCACGAGTGACGAGTGGTGAAACGAAACGAATGCTAAGCAACTTATAACGAAAACGATCGCACACTCAAGTGCGGGGAAAATATTTTCACTCACAACCACAGGCTCACGCTCAACAACTCCACGGTGCTCTATCTCGGTCAACGATCAACTGACTGGCCAAGACAGGAGTATATATCAACAACAAAGATGTCATATCTATGTAAGTCTCTCCTTCCGCTATGAGAACCCCCGAGGTAACAAAAGAAACAAACACTCCACTGCAGCCTCCTGCCTCCAGCTCTATGATACTGACCTCACAGTGCTTCCGCATTTCTCCCGGCTTTCCCGAAAGCTGCACGATCCCAAAGCTATCGCACATTCCTGCATTCGCAATGCTTTCCCGAACGTCTAAACAAGACGCCTGAAGCCGAACCATACCCGAGGCCATAGCGGGGGTCTCCGGAGGCAAACCCATGCCCGGATCCTCAGCGCATATCCGAAGTCACGAAGAAGCGCACTCCCGGAAGCTAACTAAACAAAGGAAGTATCAAGAGAGTATGGCGAGCAGCACCATTTTCAACAGAGCGCCGGGACAACTTTGTTGTGGTCGGGGGGGCCGCACTCCTCTTCCACGGATACGGATATCGCTATTACCGCCGAGTCGCTAGATAAGTTCGAGACAATTGGCGAACATGGCCCTAGGTTTAGCAAAAGCCCCTTCGGGCAATGGGTCCTCCAGTCGGAGCGCGGATTTCGGGTTGAAATCGACTTCCTGGACAAGACGGGACAAATTGGGTGCTTGCACCCATGCTCAGAATATTCCTTACTCGACGGCATCCCGGTGGCCACCTTGGCAGACTTAACGGTGGGAAAAGGGTGGGCTTGGGTTGACTGGGAAAAGTTCAAAGATTTATATAGTTTTCGGTGTATTGTGAGGACGATGATCGAGAGGGGGTTGAACTTTAGGGAGGTGGGGGAGGAGAATCAAGACGCGCTGGAGGACATAATTTCAGCACTCGCGTATACGAAAGAGGATGAGGATAGAAGATTGGTGAGAGCAATCAGAACATTAATGTAGTCTGTTGCTTATGGGAGAAAGCATTGGAGGTTGGTGGGGAGGGGTGGGGGAAAGTAGTGGTGGTGTAGTTGAAGGTGTGATTATGCTGAGGGGGAGGCGTTGATTTGGCAGAGGTTGATGGGGGGGGATGTGGGAGGAGTGTTAAATGGGGGGCGGGGAGTGGTGCCTGTTGGGTCTTTTTATTATTATTGTACAGGTAGAAACCGAGTTACCGGAATTGCACTGCCGAGTTTTTTAAGTTCTGCTTGCCCCACATTCCCAGGGATGCATTCGGTAATCTTAGAATACCATACGGTACCGAACACACCAGAGCAACTGGAGACATCCGAATTCAGAAGCTTATCATCATCCACAACGCGGATAGTTCACAGCGCACATGGCACAGTCGTGGGAGACTGAGCCCTGGCAAGAGAGTGTTGCCTCTCTAGAGAGCATCTTTTCCATCCTAAGCGACCACGATCATCCCTTTGTCCTACCGGTACTTGGAAAACATGCACTAAACTGGATGGGAGTTCCGGCTGTTCCAGGATATGTAAGCACAGCTTGACTTCCCGATTACCTAGGAGTACTCGTACAGTACAGTACTCGAGTAAATTTACTCAGTACTTTCCTAACCTTGCCTTACCAGATTATGGATATCCTAGTAAGAACCTCACACCTATGTATATTTCTAAAGCAATCCTCTTCGGTAATTGAGGACTTGTATCTTCTATTAAATTTTCGTGATTGATGAAGGATCATTTTCATGGCGTTCTCTTCTCTGCTTAGATAGAATTGCAGGAGGTCTGGATACATGTGTTTTGACCCAGAGTGGGGCTGCGTTACGTTCACTGTGCTGGGGTCAGCCAGTGCCCGAGGGGTATCATACCTGCTTTGTATCGGGATAGATAAAGACTGCCAAACCTTTAAGTCAATTGTAAGCCAAAAAACTCAACTACTGCATCTCTCTCCTCTAGCACATGTTAGGAAAAATGAATAGGGCTGGCTTGACTGGCTCAGTGATCGTCGCCTTTCCGGCGGGGGGGGCGGGAAGGGGAAGGATTACCTGCAGGTGGGTTGATGGCTTTCGGCAATTATTAGAGAGGGGTGTTGCAGTAACAGTAGATAAATGGATATAGACCATCGGGACACAATGCGATATAAAACCTAGTATCTCCCTTACTGCGCTGAGAGTCCCTCCCCTGAACACTGTACGATTTTCTAGTAGAGTATATGGCGCGCTGTAATCATGAGCCACCGCTGAGACCTGTCCGAACGGGTATCGTACTCCTCAAATACATCCAGATCGAGAGGAAATTGATCGAGTCAAGCCAAGATCTGGAGGACGCTTTCTGAGTTCCTAGCTAGCTGGTTCCTTTCCCCACTTCCAACAGAATACCAGTAACTTTAACTGATATGCTACCCCAGCAAAGAAGTGCCTAGCCTCATTCAACGGTGTCAATGGCAACTTGAACATTTCCCCGACGTGAACCTAGGCGTGCCCAAACGGATCCACCATCCATCCACTGGGCGAGTTCTCACACCTTAGAAATGGCTTTCTAAAAACCTACGGCTCTCAACAGAGCACAGCAACAAGTGCCCTAAAACGAAGTATTCAACATTTCTCTTCTTTCCCTCTTCACACCAATCAAGACCTCGAGATCTATCCACTACCCACCCCTCCTCCTTACCTGACCTCAAGAGTGAAGCATGCAAGAGAATCGAAAAATCCTCCCTGACGAGATAATGCGGAAATTAGCGGGTGGATCTTTTAATGAGACCCGTTATAACTAGCTTGGCAAAATCTTCTGCTTGTTGCGCCCGGGAACGAAAGAAGACAAGGAAGGAGGCTGTGTGTTGCCGGATGTTCCAGAAGTATGATATCTAGGTAGACTAACTTTCCCGAGGAGGGCGGCTTCCCCTTCCAAGCGGCGCTCTCACCGCCCATCAGTGGTGGTGAGGTGGCCACCCGCTCCAATATCTCCAAGGAGTTTAATGATTCTATCTGCCAATCATAGCTAACTCCTAATATTATTATAATAAGAATAAATTGTTACCCCGCTTCCATACACGAAATATGACGAGTGACACTTTATGATCAGCAGCAAAAAAAACAAAAAAACATCCCCCCCCCGCCCTACGGAGCTCTACCTAACTAACTGCCTCTCGCGCCCCCATATCGCTCTGGGGTGCTTCCTATACCGGCACTTTGAGTTGGCCTTTCCACCCTACGCTCTCTCCTCCCTTGGTATTTATTTTGGCCAAAGATCACCGTATTGTACTAGTACAGCCCTGCACTGCACCAAGCAGCCAAGAGATCTGGTCACGAGCCACATAGCCTAATCCCACGCTTGCTCTTGGGTCCCAGAAGAAGCTCGGCAAGTTTTTTCCATTTTTCTTTCCGACGAGTGATGCCTAATGATGGCTCCTGCTGCCGGGATGACTTAGCCTACCGTAGAATTCCATAAATAAGCCGCGCGGTTTATTCGAAGGTTGAGTTGTGAAGCAAGGGATTATCTAAGGGTTCTTACTCACGTGAGCTTGATTTTGGGGGTTGCGGCCTATTACAAGGTGCGGAATTCTACGGCACTGTAACTTAAGTGTGTCAAGCCCGGTCGGCGGAGGCTACCACCCGTGGCGTAAGCAGGGTCCTCTCGAGCTCTGCACGTGGACAAGATACGAGTACCACGCAACGAAATACCGTACCGGTGTCGATAGTGGGTGGACATGCAAATCTGTGCCGAGCCTCGCAAAGATGGAAGTTTTGATCCTAAGCCACGGAGCTTGAGATGCTGCACAATTTACCACACATGATAGGAGTGGTTTCACGAGTACAGTGCTGTACAGTACAGCGGGCTTGGTAGGTAAGGAATAAGTTTTTTTTATACTAACCAGCGCTAACTAACTTAGCTTAAATGTAAAGAAAACCGTGTAAGATTCCACTTCAGTATACTCGCAAAAACCCCGCCGGACCGAAGCTGCCCAATCCGAAAACAAGCCGTTCCAACCCAAACCTCTAAAGCCCTACAAGTACACCGAAAAAGAAGAAAAAACGACGGTGCCATTTACGAGCTCTTGGATCCACTATTACCGGCATCCACAACCTCCGAATCCTTGACGACTGGGAAGGGCACAAGGACCAAGTCAATGTTACCCCACCACTCACTTCCAAACTTTCTGTACCAGTCGACAGTAGCCTTTAGCCCCTCAGCGAAGGTGGTCTTCTGCACCCAACCTAAACCCTTCAGCTTGGTAGCATCGACAGCGTATCTGCGGTCGTTGAAAGGGCGATCCATGGTGTGCTTGACAAATGAGTCAAAGTCGGCAGCAGGGTCGTGGCCGAACTCTTTCAGAAGAAGGCCGCAGAGCTCCAGGTTGGAAATTTCATCGGTGGAACCGACATTGTATATTTGCCCGATCAAACCCTTGTGAAGGATAGTATCGAAAGCATCGGCAGCATCACCAGCAAAGAGGTAACGGCGGGTGTGCTTCCCGTCGCCGTGGAGAAGCAATTTTTCACCACGGTGGAGGAGGCATGAGAATTTGGGAATAACCTCTATGCATTGATGATACTCGTTAGCAACCCAAACACGCATAGCTGGGGAGGGATTTCCTTACTCTCTGGGAATTGGTGAGGTCCGTATACATTGTTGCTTCGGACAACGATGACAGGGAGCTTGAAACTCTTGTAGTAGGAGTGCACTAGCATTTCTGCAGCTGCCTTGCTAGCAGCGTAGGGATTGGTGGGAGCCAAGATGCTCTGCTCAATCAAATCTTCACCGTCCTCATCAACCTCGCCATACACCTCATCCGTGGAGATGTGGATGAATCTTTTCAACATGCCATGATTCTTGGCACACTCGAGCAATACGTGGGTACCATAGACGTTGGTTGAAGTAAACTCGTAAGAATTTCCAAACGACAAATCAACATGGGATTGTGCAGCAAAGTGGAAAACCGTGTCAATGTTGTATTTACGGAGGGCATTCTGAACTTCCTCGGGAGAAGTTATATCGCCATGGACGAAGGTGAAGTTTGGAGCAGTACTCAGACAACGAGTGTTATTCAGAGAAGCACAATAGTCAAGTTTATCATACGAGACGATGTTGTATTCCGGATAGGTGAGGGTGAGATGACGCACAAGCCAGCAAGCACTGATCCATCCATTGTTAGCTCCGAGCCAAATGGAAATCCTCGGGATACAAAAATAAAACAATTGATTAAAATGAAAAAGGTCAACACACATGAAGCCAGCTCCACCAGTAATTAGTATGTTCTTGGCATCCTCGAGAGGAGGGAACTTGGTTGCCCCCTTGTAGACTGGAGCATCTCTCCAGATGCCAGTATCCTGGAAGTGACGATGAGTGACAGCTGAGAAAGGCACTGTCAGAAAAAGCAAATCAAAAGACCGATAATTTCAGCTCACATCTATTAGGTGCCATATTTTCCTTATTAGCTAGATAAGGCGGTTTGCCTTTCGGGAAAGAGGAATTGGGGGAAAGCTGATCAAAGAGGTTTAGAACCAAGTTAGCGATACTTTTTCCTCAACAGAAAGAGAAGAAAAAAAGGGCTAACCCTCAAGCAGAGAGGGGGAGAGATGAGCGGGGATGATCGCTCCAAAAGAGCCTCGAAGCTTAAAAATACACAGGAGGGAGATTTACCAAGACGGAAACAAGTCGTATAAGAATAGATAAAAGGGAGCACCAGTAACCACGATTGAATTAGAGGGTATCAGGAGGATGCAGAGAAGGACAGAAGAAGAGGAAGAAGAAGGCGAGGGGGGTGAAAAGAGGAAGAGGGGATAAGTAGTGAGTGAGGTGGGCAGAGATTTTTACGAAAAAAAGGAGAGGACCCCTCCATCTTTTCCCCGCGTATCCTAGCTAGATACACCAGCCTACGAGATGATAGCTGTGGGCGACCCTCCTATCACAGCCGACCGGCAGAGAGGGAAAGAGTTCCAGGAGCATCAGGCATCAGGAACAAAGCCAAGCGAATATCTTGCCCTCAACAAGCTTAGCGCTTATAGATATTTTGTATGGGATAAAGGTAATTGCATTTGTGAGCAGTACGAGTAGGACCACCTACACAGCCAACAAGCTACAAGTATTAACTTTCCTATTGAAGCACAAAAAAAATGTTACCAGGATGGAGGGAAATGAGAAGCAGGCCTGGCTGGATACTTGGTGCAGCAAGGCGGTGAGCTGGTACGACAACTAGCCCTGTCATATCGGGAATTCTAAGAGAAGTGTACGGTAATTGGGATGCTCGAGGACGGTAACCCCTACCGTATCGTTGGACTACCGGTATGCACATCATCACCGAGGGGACATATTGGCGATTTTGAGCTCCAACCAAAGCTCATCCGATTGCCCCCTCTGCAGGGGAAATTATACTTCCCTACTTGTATGATACCGGTACCGTACCGGTACTCGAGTATTATCAAAAAATGCGCCCCACTACTCCAGTACTTGTACCGTACAAGGATTAAAATACGAGTCTTGGCCCTGTGAAAATGGCGGAAGAACGTTAAGACTGCTAGACTATCGTATCATACTCGAGGAACACAGCACTCGAGTACCCGGGTACGGTACCGTATGATACCCATCGATCAGAGCCGGAGATGCTCAAATTTGTAATCTAATCTCTGACAATCTCTTGGAGAATCTTTTCCCAATCAAACAACTTATGTAAGCGGCACGTTAATTATGCTAACCGCCAAAAGTGGAATCATAATATCGCGGCTACTGTACCCTTGAGGGTAGGCACATTACCGATACAGCAATTTCACTGCCAATAGTGTCACGCGTCTTCTCCTCCTCGAGTCTCCATTAAAACACAACCAATGGTCCTTTCCTTCTCATAATTCACCATTCATGTTGGATAACAGGAGTTCATTATCATGAAGTCTTTCCATATTTGTCAGCTTTTGTTCCCTCTCCTAGTGTTGGGGAAGTTCACTCCAGAGTCAGTGTAGCTCCATCCAGCATCTTGTTTATACCCCATTAACCCCGACATAGAGATCTCCTGAGCGCACCCCGCCGTGGTGAAGCGGTCCCTAATAGATCAGGGGTAAGTTCGATCCCCTACGCCCCCCGCCAATTGACTAATCCTGGGCCCTACAATGACAGTCTCTCGCCGTATTTCATCTCTCGTCATATTCCTTCCATACTCATAGCTCAAGTTCCTCCTGGAACCTTATAAATCTCGACGATGGTGACACAACAATACTTTTTAGCGATCCTACGGTACAGGAAGTGGTATGGCTAGACGATGAAACCCTGTTGTACATTAACGGGACAAACTCGGACATCAAAGGAGGCTCCGAGTTGTGGATTGCTAAACACTCAAAGCCAAGCGAAGGGTAACACTCAAATCATCCTGCTCTACAAGCTATGAATGAGCTAGCTAACCCCTATTAGATACAAGGCTGCCTCCCTCCCTGCATCTGTGTCCAATCTAAAGAGCGTTGCCCCATCTGACAAATCGGTAAACTTTGTTGTATCAACATTAACCTACCCCGATGGTACCGTATACAACCCAGAGTCCGCCCCTAGGAAATTGGATACCGGGTTGATTTACGAATCCCTGTTTGTTCGCCATTGGGATGTGTACGATAAGCCTGAGAAGTCGTCTTTGTTTTCTGGTGTTCTCTCACTCGACGGTGACAAATTCAAGCTTGAAAAGGAAATCAAGAATTTAATGGCAGGCGCTGATGGCATTGAGACGCCCATTGCACCCTTTGGGGGTGCTGATGACTATGATATCTCCCCGGATGGTCAAACTGTAGCCTTCGTTTCAAAGACCCCGTATCTCAATCCAGCAAACAACACCCAAGTTTTGGTATATATCGTTCCTTTTGATGGCACCTCGAAGCCTAAGCCTATCAATCTCAAAGGGAAAGACACGAATGGAGATCCTCTCCCTGAGGGTGCCGCATCGTCTCCAAAGTTCTCACCAGATGGCAGTTCGTTGGCATATCTTCAGATGTATATCAACGGATATGAGAGCGACCAGAACAATGTATTTGTCTATGAGATGGATTCCTCGTCTATCACTGCCTTCTGGAAACCATGGGATCGCTCCCCTAGTGGGCTTCTCTGGTCGGGCAACGACAACACTCTCTACCTTACCGCTGAATCATATGGGCGGGTCAGAATTTTTGAAGCACACACCGACGATGACACACCAAAAGAGATTACTGCTGAGGGAAATATTGTGGCCTTGCATCCTCTCCCCTCAGGCGACCTCTTAATCTCTCGGAACTCACTTATCTCGTCTATTGGCTACTTTATCTTGGACCCCTCCTCAAAACACTTCAAGACTCTACTTCTTCCCACTGACGTGGACCCCCAGCTCGCCGACCTGTCTAAAGTCACCGTTGAAGGCTTCTCCTTCGATGGCGCAGAGACTAAGGTTCATGGTTTTATCGTGAAGCCCTCGGAATTTGATTCTTCCAAGAAAACTCGACTTGCTTTCCTCATACACGGCGGTCCTCAAGGAGCATGGACAGATTCCTGGAACACTCGTTGGAACCCTGCCATATTCGCCGAAGCTGGGTACATTGTGGTCGCGGTAAACCCAACTGGAAGCACCGGATATGGACAAGCTTTCACAGATGCTATTCAGAATCAATGGGGCGGACTTCCATACATAGATCTCGTCAAATCTATAGAGTATTTGGAAGACACAGAGGAATACAACTATATCGACTTTGACAAGGCAGTCGCGTTAGGCGCAAGTTATGGTGGCTATATGATCAACTATATCCAGGGGATGCCACTAGGGAAGAAATTCCAAGCCCTAGTATGCTACCACTTGCCCGATTCGTCACCATGATGCTTACTTAGGACAGGTTTGCCACGATGGTTCATTCGCACCCCAAAACATCTACTCGACTGACGAGCTTTACTTTCCCCAGCGCGAGGTAATTGACACTCAATCATCTCCCTTCTCCCGCCTCTATCACTAACCTTACAAAGTTCAACGGCACTCTCTGGGACTACCCCGAGAACTATTCGAAATGGAGCCCAACTGCCCATATCAAGAACTGGGGAACACCTCAATTTGTGATCCACAATGCGCTTGACTTCCGCCTACCCATTAGCGAAGGTCTATCAGTATTCAACATCTTGCAATCTCTAGGAATCCCTAGCAAGTTCCTTACATTCCCCGACGAAGGCCACTGGGTCCTGAAGCCAGAGAACAGTTTAGTTTGGCACAGAGAGGTACTGGGGTGGATCAACAGATGGACAGAAGCGAGGGCAAATAGGGTTACAGCAAAAATGGGCAAGGTTCAAACCGTCCTCAAGACCCAGGACAAGCTTTAAAGCAGAAGGGGTGCCCCGTGTTTTGGTGAAACCATAGTGCTAGTACAGTACAATCAATTAAATAATCAACAATTCCACCACCCTTACCCCATGAACTCCGTGTATAATATTATAAGGTGATTAAGAAAAAGAAAAGAAAAAGAAGAAAACTACCCAACAACCCTCCCAACCATCTTACCCAAAACCTCTACCTCCAAAGCACTAATCCCCAACGGATCAATCCCCCTTGTCTGAGACCTACCCGCCTTGATCTTATAATACCCCTCAACCTTTCCAACATCGACGGCTCTCCTCGCAATTACATCATCATAAACTTCCATGACACCCTTTTCTCCGATCACCCTTCGAATATTCCCAGCCACCTCCTCCTTCTCGCAGCAGTGCTCTCCGTTCCCATGCGCAATCTTGACAGCAATAATGTCCTTCGTCTCCTCCGTAACGCCAAACTTCCTATACGCCTCTTTGATCTACCCCCCCCCACATCCCCACCCCCCCCCCCCCCCCCCCCCCCACCCCCGCGCGGGGGGGGGGGGGGGGGAAGCATACGTTATTATTCCCCCCCAAGCAATACATGACCTCGCTATGCACGTTCCTGGTCCTGCGCTTCCCGCTAACGAGTTCGTTGCGCACGGCCTGAAATACCGCAGCCAGTAGGTGCGTCGTCGAGAGGATTGCGCTGGCGTCCAGGAATGCGTATTCGTTGGATGGGGTGGTGTTGGAGGAGGTGAGCTCCTGTTGGAAGGTTTTGAAGGCGGCGGGCGGGAGGGAGGGGAGGTAGGTTATATGGATTTTGTGGGGTGGGAGGTGAGGGAGGATGTATGTTGTTGTCATTGCGTGGCGGTTTGTTGGTTTGCAGTGGATGGCGGTGGATGGGGAGCTTTTGGAGATGTGTGACTGGTACTCGAGTACTTGGGTGCTTATATCATACCTCGATGAAAGGATGGTGGGGAGGTGTGGCTTGGCGGCGGGGGGACTGATAAATTCTAACCATGAGGTGTCACTCGGTTTAATTTTTCTCTTGAGGGAGGATCACCTCGAAAGAGAAAAAGCTGACCTTTGGCCCTGGGCTGGGCGAAATGAAAGGAAAGATATCATACAGCGGGTCTTTCCAGGAGAGCCAACTCCATCCCCTTGTGTGTGGTCTAATTATTCTAGCTCTTATGGTAAGTTAGGGGATTGATGATTTGTGTGGTAGGGGATGGAGCAATGGGGTCTTGTAAATTATGAAGTCGCTCGGTCGTGTGTACTGGCACTTGTTTTACCTTCACTACTGTGATATTCTCCTACCGGCCCCCAATAATGAGCCAGAATAACCACACGAGCACACCCACTCTAGGAAGTGTACAGTTCAGGAGAACCGCAATACCGGTAGCCTGGTCGAGAGCTTCTCGGCGGCTTTCATGCAAAATCCCTGCAGAGCCTCCCTCTAAGCAAGCCCTCTTCCCAAACCTACACTGTATGCAGGAGTTTTCTCACCGCAGGTACCGTACTCGTGCCGGTATTCCCCCACCAAACTCTCCGTGTCTTAGAATGAGTCACTGGATGCCGGGATACTGGTAGAGTACTTTCCCCACACCCAAACTCCTTGCCCTCCCCACAGTAGAGTCCGATAAAGTCGATATAAAGAGTCCCAGCGTGCACCTCTTCGGTAACCCAGTTTAGCTGATACAGCTTGTATACCGATAGTCCGCAACTTTCCGAGTTCCGAATCCACAATGGCCCAATCAACAGCCACTGCCAAAGACCATTGGTCTTCCAAGGCCTATACTGAAGAAGTAGCGCCCTTCGTCGCAGAGATGACGACAAAAGTCACTTCTCTCCTCGACCCTCAACCCACCGGTACCTTCCCTCCCCACCCTCTTTCATCCCATCTAACCAACCAACCAACCCTGGCAGATAGAATCCTAGACTTAGGCTGCGGCGACGGCGTCCTAACCGCACGCCTCTCCAAACACTGCTCATCGATCCACGGCATCGACAGCTCCGCAAACATGTTATCCACCGCAAAGGCCCACCACTCAACTCCAAACACCACATACACCCACCTCGACGCCAACCACCTCCCCCTCCCCAGCACCTCCGCCATCCTCCAACCGCACACCTTCACAAAGATCTTCTCCAACGCTGCCCTCCATTGGATCCTCCGCGTCCCCCCCCCACAACGCATTGCGATTCTAAAATCCCTCCGCAACCTTCTCGTCCCCTCCGGGACCTTCGCCGCCGAATTCGGCGCGCACGGGAACTGTGCGGAAGTCCACGCTGCCCTGATCGCCGCACTCGTGCATCGGGGCGTCGCGGTGGAAGCGGCGCGCGAGGCGTGTCCGTGGTGGTTCCCCAGCGAGGAGGAGGTTAGGGAACTGTGGGGCGAGGCGGGTTTCGTCGTTGAGAGTTCGCAGGTGGAGCTTCGGCAGACGGAGCTGCCGCAGGGGGATGTTGGGGGGTGGGTGAAGTTGTTTGGGAACGCTTTTTTGGAGTTGGTGCACGAGGGGGAGAGGGAGGGGGTTGTAAGGGAGGTAATGAGTGTGCTTGAGAGTATTGGCCGGGTGGGCGGCCACCGTGATGGGCTTTTCACTATTAATTATATTAGGTGTAGGATTTTAGCGAGGAGTGGGGTGTGAGTGCTTTCATTTTTTTTTCTTTTTTTTTTCATTTCTTTTTTCATCATTTTGATTATGGTGGGGTTGGCGATGAGGTGCGAAAAATGTGGGGGGGGGATCAAATTGTTTAGAAAATAATGTTTGTTACAAAACCCCTGTGACGCAGCGGTTAGCGTGTCGTTCTTATACAGAGTATTCTCCTATTTGGGAGAACTTGTATGCTAGGCTATGCGAAAGTCGTGAGTTCGAATCTCACCCGGGGTATTTTTTTGTTTTATTTTTGTGAGGGGGTGGTTTTTATTATTGGGGATAAGGGTAATGTTTCCTGATACGGTATTTCGTTGATCTGGTTCGTGGGTCAAGCTAGCTCTCCCTCCAAAGGGCGGCATATAGATATATATAGACTAGATTGGTGTATCGGGCATGGTAAACGAAAAAGTCAACTGTAGATTGCATGGGAATGCATGGCAACTGATGATTGTGGTTCGACATACAGAAATTTGCTATTGTACAAAATGAATAACGGGTGAAAATGACGAGATCTATGGCAAAGCTCTAGCAAAATCGTAAAGTGAAACTAGAATGTGAAAAAAAAGCTCCTAGCCGTGCAGATCCTCCTCGAGACCTGGACACCCCTCCATCTCCTCATCAGGATATTGGTACTTGCACCAGAAGCAGTACTTGTACTTGCTCCTCAGATACTCCACGATCCGCTTCAATCTCTCTCTAGCCTCCAACGCCTCGAACGCCGCCAACTCCTCATCTTCATCAGTCTCATCCTCAGCTCCATCCTCCACCACCATGCCTAATTTACGAATCCTACCCGGCGCAATCCCGAGCGCGACCTTGTCTTCATGACCCAGCTCACGGTCCCTATCATAACCCGGTAACCTGGGCGAATCTAGACTCTGTAACATCTCATATTTCATCTTCACTGCGCGCTCCCTCTCCTCACGTGCTTTAACTAGACCGCGCCAGAAGACATTGATGCTTTTCAAGGGCACTTTCCGCCGCGCACTACCCCCGGGACCATCCCAGGTATCCTCAAACTTCTCACAGACTTTCTGCGCACCGCAGAACTGGGCCTCCATTCTCGCCTCCTCGGCTTCAATCCTAACTCGCTCCCTATACTCCTCGGGACTCAATTGCTCAGCAGTAACACCGGCCGCGACATCCTTCATCTTCTCGCTGGTGGCTTTCTCAAGACCGATCCCGCCGCGGTCCGACTTCATATTGACGCCGATAGGTTCCAGCCTCGCCTCGTCCTTGCTACTATCCCACTCCTTCTTGCCGAGTCCGCTGCCAGGCGTGAAGCCCATCCTCCTCATCATTTTCAGCCCCTTGTTCGTGCCTGCACTCTCGTGCGAGAGGAGGTTTTTGGCGAGGGCTTCGTCGCGCTTTTGCTTCTCGATGCGCACGAGCTCGGCTTTGGACTTTGGTTGTGCGAGTTCGGCGGCGCGTTGCTTGCGCTTTAGGCGTTCTGTGTAAGATTCTGGTCCTTTCGGGGTCGGGTCCGGGATTGTCATGTTCATGTAGTCGTCTTCCTCGTCTTCTTCAGGGGAGAGCGCTGAGGGCGGGGGTTTGGGGGCGGGTGGTTTCGGTGAGGTGCGGGAGGAGGTGGGAGATGGTGTGAACTTGTGGTGCTGGCGCTTTGGTGGGGGTGGACTGGTGGGGGAGGAGGGTGAGAGGTTTAGTGGTGTGGGGCGCTTCAGAGACATGCTGGGGGTTGTGGATTGCTTGGAGTGGTGTAAGATGTGTGAAACTTGGTGCGGGAGGTTGCTTATGTAGAGGTGTAGTACCGTAGGTGTAGGTGTTGTTTGTTGAGACGGAGAAGGGAGCACTTGAAACAAGAGGCTTTGCGTATTTGCTCTCGAGAGTAGGGTTAAGATGCGGCTCAAGTGATGTTATTGTATGCACGTCAGTGCCAAGATTTAATGGTTACACAACTAGTTCAAGAGTTTGAGAAATTGTGCACAGCTGCTGGCCGGCGGCTCCACAGAAGCTCTTAATACATCTCGAGGACTGAATTGAAGGCCCTAAAACACTGAGCTATGGTATCAGAGTAACCTATATAGGGTACTGAGCGGATCCTTAAATGTGGAGGAAGCACAGTCCCGAAACAGCATAAGTCCTGAAAATCCATCTCACAAATCTCTACCAAACGACTCTTCCCTCTCCTTGCTCGCGGAATCCTATTCTAGGCCATGTGTTAGCCTCCTACGGCAAATGCGCTACCTCGCCACCCCACCAATTCCTGCTAAAGACTGGGTAACGCCACATCCCTCCCCTGTTAAGACTCCCTTTTAAGCCCCCTCCTCAATAGCTACTAAAACGACTACAATGGCAACCCCTCTCCGAGCCCGTATCCAAGCCCAACGAGATCTCCGCCGTCTCTGCGAAAACCTCATCCACCTCCGCAAAGATCGTCCCTCAACCTTAACAGAAATTCCCATTCCAGGCCAACAACCTAAGAAAAAGACCAAGGCTCTTCGCTCACAAGCACCCAAGGACCCGCCACCAGCCGTGATACCAAATCTAGCACGACCACTGGTGGTGAATCGGTCGATCAGTGGGGCACCAGCGGTAGAGCAGAAAATCAGGAAGTGGGAGAGTGTGGAGGAGATTCAGAATGAGGTTTTAGGTGAAGGAGAAGGAGGAGAGGGAATTGACGTGAGGATATTCGAACAGACGGTGAGGGGGCGGGTAGATATGATCGATGGGAGGAAGGTGGGGGGGCTCACGCCTACCGAGCAGTATGTTTTGAAGAGATTAGAGAGGGCGCTGTTTCTACTGGAGAGGAACCCGGTTGTGCTAAAGAAGGAGATATTTTACTGGCTTGAGAGAACGAAAGCCATGCCGTGGGTGCTGAAATCGCTGACGGAGTATGCTTGGAGGACCATATGGGCTCTAGAAACCGACGAGATACCTACCTCTCGGAGCAAGCTTATTGGGAACCTTATGATAGCAGCGCAAGTCCCGCTATCGGAGGAACAAGAAATTGCCTATATCGGGGGTCTGTTCTGGAACGATTCCCGGCCGCAAGCTATGGAGCGGTGGCGCAGCAGGGCTAGAGTCGGGTCAGCGTCAAGAGAATTTTGGAATCTGGGAGTGCGGTTGTTCGCTCTGGATCAGAACCCCGAGGGGGCGTACTACACCATTCAGAGGATGGAGATGCACCTTGTGCCCATTGACTATAGGGACTACATTCCCGTCGTGATGGCATACAATCACATCGGTCAGCCAGCCAAAGCACAGGAGGTGTACAAAGAGATGGGAAAGTGCGCCAAGAAGAATGGCGACATGATCAAAACCAAAGCATATGACGACATCTCGATGTCCTTCCTGGATGCCGGAGAGATAGACAGGGGCCTCTCAATATACAGAGAGATGATGTTTACTGGAAACAAAGCCCTCAAACGAATCCACGAGGACGCAAAGGGGAGACTTTCCACTGCGACTGTAGCGGGGGGGCAGCCGCCAGAGGCAAAGCCACTAGATGACCTCCATGAACCGAGTCTAGCAGATCTACCACTCGAGGAGCTCAAGGAGCTCCCTCACGAGAAGTGGGATCAGTACTTTATCGAAGGCTGGATGCAGAGCCTTCTAAGAATGGGGAGAACAGATCTGGTGTACATCCTCGTCACCAGCGAACTACCAAAACGTGGATTTCCAACGGATAGCGTACACTTCAATTGGGTAATCAAAGGCTTTCTCAAAGAAGGCAGCATAGAAATGGCAGAATACGTGGCTCAAGCAATGATTCACGAAAAACTAAGACACGTCCAGTCTCAAGCCAGTCCCGGAACTAGCGGAGGAGGGGGGCAGCAAGCAGTAGCAGACACCCAGTTAACAACACCGCCCCCGCCACCGGGAGAGCAAGACAAGGGCCAAAAGGACCTCATAATAGCTCCACCGGCAACCGTCTATACCTTCTCCCACCTAATCCTACACTTTTCTCGACACCAGCGCATGGAGCGAGTGGCCGCCTACAGCGGCCTCCTCTCGCAATGCGGGCTGCAATCAAACTCCTTCATATACAACCACATCTTGTACTCCCTCTACCGCCTGCACTATCACGAGCGCTTCGACCAGGTCTTCGCGCCAATGCTAGCAAACCCCCCCCATCCAAACCTCCACCCAGACATAGAAACCTGGCAAATAGTGTGGGCAGCGCAACGCCGCCGCCTAACATTAATTCGAAACACAACACCAAACCACCACCGCTATCTCTTTCGAGAAATGATCCGCACTCTCCCACCACCCCAGAGCGAGCACGAGCGCAAGATCGTGCAGGACTTCTGGCAAAAAATCGTGAAATGCTTCGTCATAGTGCAGGACTTTCACGGCCTCCTCGTTGCCCTGCACGCCGGTGTCAAAGGCTTGGGCGTCGAGCTGGACAAAACTATCCTGCGCGAGATCACTGTTGGCGTACTCAAGACTCGGAGGAGGTTCGTGCCCGATCCTGCGAATCCGGGGAGCGCGGTGAGTACAGTTGTCGGCAGGGAGACGGTGGATGCCTCAATGGCTTACCTAGTAAAGCAGGGGCTTAATCTCCTAAAGAGGAGGAAGGGAGCGGTTGCCGCGGGGATGAGGAGGAAGAGGTTGTTGGAGGGGAACTTGGCCAGCATCTCGGAATTACTAACGGTCGAGTCGGCGAATCAGCCGGGGGATAATGGTGGGGGCTTCGTAGAGAGTATTAAGGTTGCGAAGAGGGAGCTTGGGGTCGAGGGGCTAGTTATCGAGTGGTAGCTGGAGCGCATGATACGATAATTTGAACGCCAGCGTTTGAAACATCGGTAGAACAAAATAGAAATATAAATTTTCTACTCCCTTGGAGGTTTCTAGTTGTAGACAGAATACCCTTTCTCAACATTAGGAGTATGACCGATCCTCCGCATTGTAAAGTAAAAAAAAAAAAGTAAAAGCAGAGCAGAGAAAAAATCATCGCCAAGTATACAACATCTATATACCACTAGAACTAGAACCACACCAGAACATATTATACACATGATACACATAACCCCTCCCCCTCCAAACAAGAACCCATCATCCATCCTACGAGTGATTTCCGGTGCCGGCAGTGATGAACCCCCCCGGACCACGATGAGGTTCGACGAGCACAACATTCGGTAAGGAAGGAAAGAAGGGTCCCGGAGTGGGGCGTTAGGTAGGATCGATTGGCTATGATGATGATACATCTGCATAATATGCGCATCAACAGAAGAGGGGTATCTGGATCGTCAAACAAATAGTCCCAGTATGTTTTGTGCCGCCTAATCAGCCCGCGCACATGACTGGGATACTACGGGTATACCGGTACTGCCACTGCACTGCATTGTATTGTAGTTGAATGTAGAGATTGTCCGGTTTCAGGTGTGTGTGTTGTTTGGTTAGCTTTTTGATATGGTGCTTTTGCAGGTATCATAGCATTAGGTCAAGCTTGTCCAGGCTATATAACTCCGGTTGGGGAGCAAGACGATATAAATCTACCGGCGGTATGATAATATGATTATGACGTTCATTTACCTATCCATCCCAGCACATCCACATCTTGCGCGAGAGCGAAAGAAAGGCAACATCCTACACGAGCAAATTACCCAACCCAACTTATTCTATCCTACCGTATTCTACTGTACAAGGGATGCACACTCCCCACCACCACCACCACAACTCAAACCAACCCCTCAAACCCCCTCCTAAGACACATAGCCCACCCCGCAACCCCCCTCTCCCTAACCATAAACCCGACAACCGCCTCCCTCCCCTCCTTCTTTCCTCCTCCTCCTCCTCCATCCCACCGTAACAATATCCCAACAACCTCACCCCGTTGCCCAGCGCTCATACCCGGCACCGCCTTCAGCACCTTCTCCTTCAACTGCCGCCGCTGCACATCCGAAATCGTGGATTGCGCGCTGAAGAGTTTCTCCACGAGGGGCTCCAGTAGAATTTCCGATTCTGATGATGGTGATGATGATGATGATGATGATGGCGGGGATGGTTGCGGGGGTTGAGGGGATGTGGAACGGGAGGCGGAGGCGGAGTAGGGCTTCGGCAGGAGGGAGGGTGGGAGGTCGTTCCAGTGGTGGGTTATGGGGCCGGATTGGTGGGAGGAGGGGCGCGGGGGTGGAGTTGGGATTGGGGTTGGGGTTAGGAGAGGTTGGGATTGGGTGGTGGTGGCGGTGGCGGTAGTGGTGGTTCGTGGGGTGGGTTGATACATTCTTTGGGATGTTTCGGTCCTTGTTGGGAGGAGCACGGTAGGTAGAAGCTTTGGATAGAAATACTGTAGTGGTTATTATGTAGTCTCAGAGTTGGAGTGGGACTGGATAGTTGGGCGAGGAGGAAGGAAGGAAGGAGGGGGGAGAGGGAAACAGCTTTCGGGAGCTTGAGCCACCTCACCTTCCTCAAGTCTTGGCAGGCACGAGTTATATATATAGTCCAGTTCTTTTACGGTAGTAGCCGACTGTGCATTACGGTAAGAATGTCGTTATTGCTCTATCTACTCGAGTACCGTAGTGTACCGTACTGTAACATCTACTATCATAGTACCAAGACCTGGCCATAGACCAGATAGAGTCGTGCAAAATCAAAGTCCAACGAGAATACAAAAGGAAGCAAACCTCCTCCGCTGTAGCCATTCGGTAGACACACCTGCTCTCTAACGAACCTAATATCGTATCGTACCACTAACGCTCCCGCCCACCGTGCCATAACGTATGATACCGGTACCTCCTCCCTCAGCCCACCCCCGAAAACTTAAACCGAAAACAAATAGCGGAGCCGAAGTGCCATAAGCCACACTAATCCCCCACCTATAACGATGCCCTCGTGCAGTGCTGGGCGAAAAACATGTCATAATATCCGAGTGAGCGCCCGTGTGCCCATGTCCCACGAACAAATTGGGTTTTTTTTTAAGAACTATTTCGAATTCAAACCATTACCGCAAGGAAGGCCTATGTAACACCGTCGAGTGCGGGGGGTCCGGAAAAACGAAGGAAGGTAAGAGTAGTAAGAATGGGAGATGGTTATGAATACAATGAGAGAGACACAATTAGAAATAGACTCCCAGGGAGATGGATGGATGGATAGCGCTACGTATAAGGTTATAAGATGGTAAGCAGAAGCTTCCATGTTCAAACTACGAGAGACCGGAATATTATCGCTGTGATGGATGGATGGAGGGACAGATGGAACCAAAGTCAACTACGACGATAGCCAGAAATTCCCAATCCACCCATCCCATCTCACCCATCCATCACAGCACAGCGAGGCACATCAAAGCAGCAAAGCGAGAACAAAAAGAGAAGTCTCACATATCACACACGCTACCGCTACCACTACCAGCTCAATCAACCACACAGAGAGAAAAAACGGACACAGCGAAGGAGAAATGCCTTCCACTACAACTAAACTATAAAATAAAATAAAGAAGTATGATAAAAGAACTCCCCGACAAGTGGAAAAAGCAAAAGGAAAAAAAAGAAAACGATAACAAAAGAAAAAGTAATGACCCACAACAAGACAAACACATACTGGTACCATTAGAAGAAAAAACCATTTCCCCCCTCTGGTACAGCCTTTTAATCAATCAAACAATCGAATAGCCTGCCTCACCGTGTTTGAAGGGGGGGGGGAACCCAAGTTTTCTCCCTATCCTCCCTCCTCTCGAGATATATCGTGTTTTGTCGTTCATCTTCGTTTTTCCCGTCTGCGCTTCCGTTCGATGCCATGCCGTTATATCAACCCCTCCTCAAATTTTTTTTAAAAGTTTTTTAGTTCCCCCTGCCGTTTCCCGCTGTTTGGTAGTAGTCGCCGTCTTTATAGCAGTAGCCGTAGTAGGTTTTTTTTTTGGTTTTTTTGCTCCACCCAAGGAATCGCCCTTCCGCCTGTCGTCCAACGGCTGGCCCGGTAAACCAAATGTGGCAAAAAAATGAAAAGTTAAAATGAGTTAAAATGAGATGCCCTCCATTCCATAACAATAAGAAAAAAGAAAAAAAGAGCAATTTTATTTCCACCCTTCCCCTTCGAAAGAATTTTTAAAACGAAAAACACATTTGATCTAAGCAATGAGATAGATGCTGTGCTTTAAGCGGTTGCTGTTTCAGCCTTCTCCGCAGAAGCCTCATCAGCGGCTTTAGCGGTGGCGTCGACGGAGTCTGTCTCCTTGCTTGGGGTCAATGGGACACTGACATCGACGATTTTCTTCCTCTGACCGGCCTTGGGCTCATCTTCCTTAGACTCACCGCCGGATTCTTTTTCTTCCCCACCCTTGCCATCGTCTTTCATCTCGACATCGTCGTCGCCCTTGACCCCATTTTCCTTCTCAGCGGCCGGTGAGGGGGAACCAGGGACCTTGTCTGCGAGTATTTTATCCCATTTCTCCAATAGTGTAAGAGCGCGCTTACGGAAACTAAACTCGTCGTCTTTAGGGATGAAATCGAGCTTCACAATAGCTTTGAGAACCTTATTAATCTTGGTCGTCTAGAGCATGGTCACCACGTCAGTAAAATTGATACCTTTCGTCTTTCACCAAGTCCTAGTAGACTAACGCGAATGGAGTCACCGTCAATATCAGTATGCCCTTCAAGAACGCTAAAGTATTTATCCATAGAGGGCATATCCTATACATATATGATCAGAATTTGCCAAAAAAAAAACGCGGATTAGGAAAATGACTTACATCGGCAATAGGCATCTTGCCTTTGCTAAGGAAACCACGTTGCATCCTATGCCTGAGATACAGTATCTCTTTGGTTCTCCTTTCACCACTGCCAATCTTTTTCCCGCTTGCCTTAGGAGCAGAATCAGAGTCGGAATCAACTACACGATCTGCACTCTTGGTAGTAGACTTCTTGCGCGGAGCTGGCGATTTCTTATCATCTTTCGCCTGGCCCTTCTTTGCGCTCTTACCACTAGCCTTAGATTTTGCTGTTCCGTTTGACGGGGTCTTGGTTCCTTTGCTAGTCTGAGGCGTCTTGGTCTGTGGTTTTTTGGGGGGTTTCGTAGAGGTAGCCTTCTTGGGAGTCTTCGCCGGTTTGTCTGGGAGGGTATCATCCTCATCATCGGAAACAGAATCCGACTTCTTGCGCTTCTTATTAGGAGTCTTTTTGGCCGATTTCTTCTGTTTAGGTGCCTCCTCCTCTTCGGATTCCTCGTCGACTTCTTCTGCTTCAAGATCTTCATCGACTTCTGGAGATCCTTCTGCCCCGACACCTTCTTCCAGTCTGACGCCCCCTTCTTCGCTAAGCTCATCAACATCCATTTCCACAGCATCTTGATATGATTTGACATCATCGAGGCTAAAGCCACTCTGAGCAACAGACCAGGCCTCCTGGAGAGGCTTACTCTTCGCACTCTTTGGTGCATTGGCCAACTTTTCATCATCGAGTGGTTCCAAATTGCTGATGCTCATCCAGGAGCTGTGTGCAAGGAAAATTTCACACGTCAGCCCGTAACCCCCAACAAAAGTGCGCCAGGTAGTAAAACCGCAAATAGTAATGACAGACAATGAAAAGAGTGGAAATTTTCGACAAACACAATTGAGCGACAAATTCGCGTTCCAAGAGAAGATGCGACTGTTGAGAACGAAAAAAGCAATTAGCTTCAAAAGGAACTAGTAAACTTACTACTCGTTTGTGCCCATAAACATAACAGGCCAGCTTGTCGGAGTGGAAGGAGCGGCCGAGGCCGAGGCCTCGCCTTTCTTTCCAGATTTTCCACTTGGTTTCGCCCTCAATAGTGCTTCAGGAAGAGTCTCATCGCTCAAGATGATGGCGGGCCAAGGAGGGAAAGTTCTCATTTTGGCGAGAACGCTCATTCCGGGTTGGTATTCCACATCGGCGGCAGCTTTCTTGGTAGATCTAGGTGTCTTCCCTTTCAAATTGGCGGAGGACTTCTTCTTGCTTGGCTTTGGAGTAGTGGTTGCCCCTCCTTTGCGTTGTCTGGTAGACTTTCTAGAGGGATCAGCGGAATCATTTTCCGCTCCATCAACCTTTTCTTTCTCATCTCCAGAATCAGTAGCGACATTCTCTCCCTCTTTGGCTGCCTGTTTAGCATCCGCTTTGCTCTGGTCGCCCTTGGGCGCGTCTATGGTGTTGTCGTCAACCGCGGTCTTCGGCTCAGGCTTGGTCGCAGAGCCTTCGTCAACATCCATCTTATCTCCACCGTCTTGCCCAGACTCGGCATTAGCTTGATCAGTATTGTTTGGTTTATCGACTTGCGCGTCTTTCCCTGCGGCAGGAGAGGCAACGGTTTTCCCTTCCGTAGTGGCGGCAGTATTCTCCTTGGGAGAGAGTGATGGCGTGTCGTCGGCCATGTCAAACCAAGGTATTAAGAATTTGATTAGACGCGTCGATGATGGAGTTAATTGGTCACGGGGGAAATTCGTTAGACAGTGGTTGTTGTGATTGCCAGAGAGGGAGGGAGGGAAATTAAAAGTGAAGGTATGTTGTGGTTGTTATGGGCGGGAGAAGGGAAGGAGAGAAGAGCGGGATGAAGGGAAGGGAAGGGACGTGTGTGTGGTGTCGAGGTGGTTGTGATGGTGTGAAGCAGGAAGGGTGTGTGGTTGAGAGGGTTGGAGGACGAGGGTTGTGATGTGGTAATGGGTGGTTGTCGAAGGAACAAAACCTCGCCCAAGTCCAAAGTCCCAGCCAAAGGATGGATGGATGCACGCCCTAGAAAGTAGAAGAAGAAGAAATAAATTATGGGGAACACACCGGGCAAAGCAGGAACAGGGAAATTTTGCGGATTTCTTGGTTTGGCAGATGAAAGGAAAAAAAGGTGGAGAATTTTGGGGCCGCGAGTGGTGATTGAAACCAAAAAAGCGTTTAAAGCGGGAAGGGAAAGGCTGGTTCCTTTTGCTGTGATAGGATTATGGGAGGAATAGATGGGTGGATGGATGGATGGTCAGAATTTTTGATCGTGGATGGATGATGGGCGAAACGAAAGGGCCAGTCCTGGTTGGATAGATTTGAGAGAAAAAAGAAATTGTGAACCACTATCTTCCCTGCTTCTTTTTTGTGCTTCCCTCGTTCCTTACCATACTCGTATGGTAGAAACCTGTCTGGTGGAGAGGCAGAGAAAGAAGATCGACATCAAAAGCTACCGGTACGGTAGCATACAATTGGGGAAGGTGTGGATGCCGGCATTTGGTGAAAATACTAACAAAAAAGTAACTTTACCTATTGTCCGGTAAAGGCTTTCACATATTCTCGCCGTAGAAATTCAGATATCATACAGCGTAGCACTCTCATGATCCCTTCCTCTTTACTCGTCCTTTTAAAAAAGACATCTTAAGGTCCGATCATGTAGAGTACTGCAGAGACGTTACCATCATGATACCTTACAGTGCGAGCACAGTGCTCCAACCAGTATTCACAACAATTCACAATTATCTTGCAGTAATACACATCGCCCCCATCAGGGTACTCCCCTCAAACACCATATACAGCCACTAATGCCCCCCCCCCCCCCAAAGAGGACACTCCAGTACCACAGTCCAAGGTACAGTACCATGCGCAAATAGCCAACCAAATCCTACTATCAACAGAACGCCCTTGGGACAAAACATCAACACCACCCAAGAGACGCGGTATCGGGGGTACAAATCCCGTAGAAAATGTGACAGGAATTAGGCTACAGTAAGAAAAAACCCCTCCAATATCAGAATCAAATGAAAGTGAAAGAGGGGAAAGGGAAGATGAATTCAGCCAGACAATCAAACAACCTTATGCATCCGATTGCGAGAACGGCCCTTACCATTTTATCCTCGCCGGTATGAAGAGCCCGAGAACTCCATTCTGTCCGCCGATATTTTTGCGATTTTTTTCCTCTTTGTTGTTGCCCATGCCATATCGTATATCTCATTCCTCCACTCCTCCCCCCAAAAATCATATAATCCCATTGTGTTCGTTCGTCCCGGGAGCCCTTTATGCCTTCCTCCACCAATCCTCTTCACCCTCCTCCTTATCCGCTGGATAAGTCTGTGCCCCTTCAGCTTTACAATCCCTGCTGGGCTTGTGCACTCGCAAGAGATAATACGCCCAGTCTTCCAAGACGAGGAGATTACATAATACACTGTTAATATGCCATCCTAGTAGCGCCACAAATAAACCAGCCACAGCATCAAGTATGTAATGATTTGCTGTCGCAATAATTGCCACAAGAATAATCGATGGATATGACATCCCGAAAATGATGAGTAAAACCCTCCTTCGCAAGTTGTTCACATAAAAGGACGACGAAGGAGGCATAGTCGCGATGGTCAATCCTATCACAAACGAGTATCCGAAGTGAAGTGATGGCATAGCCGCTGGGTATCAAAATTGATCATTGTCAGCATGTTCACGATTCCCGAAACATAGGCTTTTGGAGGGTGGGTGAGGGACAATAAAGCGAGGGGGGATATATATACCTAATTGATTGCAAAACTTGTTTGTTGTCCACACACTTGCTACTTTTCCCGTATGCACAGTATCGATAAACCCAAAGCCGTCCTCCTCGGGAAGTAGGCGAGGAGGCATACATGGCCATGCAGTGAATATGACAAACGCAATCAGGTTGCAGATTGCCAGAGCTCGCCTCCTGGCTTCGAAGAGCGAAGCCGGTGAATGATGATATAACCATGCAATGAAGGTAATTGTTCCTGGGATATGGATAAACGAATATATGCGATTAATAGCAGTAAGTAGAGCAGGTTGAGGTAGAAAGTATCCTTGAATCGCTGGTTCTATGAAGATGCCCAGCTTCTGCTCAAGTCTGACTAACGAGAGAGCGTGCAGACGTGCCTGTACAACGGTATCCGACTTGAGGGTAACTGCAGTAAAGGCTCTTCCAAGTTGGTATGTCTAAGGAACCAATTAGTAAGTTCTACTCATCGGTCCCAAGCAAAAAATGTTGATTCTCACCCAATAAACTAGTAACCAATACCACACTTCTACGAGGAACGGGAACTTCCTCAGCAGCCTGGATACAGGTGTATGCTTCCACCGCGCAGTGTTCCGGCTCTGGATCCTCCTCCCGAAGAACTTTCTCTCCCGGTATTGCGGTTCTAGTACCGGAGAGGACAACAGTCCCTCCGAAGACGATGACGAAGTCGGCGACCAAGTGCCGTCATTTTGAGGAGCTCGCTGCCGATTGAGAATTACTCCGGCGGAAAGGATTGAGAACACAATCAAAGGTTCTAGATAGGCGTCTGCAAACATTCTCTACGGAAGGAAAGCCGCAGGTTTCTTCTGATTTATGTTCCCCCGAGACCCACCTACGGCAGCCTTGTCCTTTATGAAGGAATTATTTTGGCTCTCCCAGCTAAAAAAGAAAAAGAAAGAAAGGCTCGATAAAATCCTCCAGAAGAGACAGGTCGTCCAAAAAAGTCCCGACAAAGACCGGCACACCACAGTATATCGATATCACAGGCGAGGAGTTAAATTAGAGACCAACCGGCTTTAGTAAAGTGAGCGCTACCGGTATGCATGGGAATGAAGAGCGACGCGGTAGCCAGTCTCGTGTGTAAATGCCAAATTCCAAACAGCAAAACGGGCAAAATGGGGAGTAAAGAGTAAGAGTGTAGGAGATCCCATAGAATGAGAGAGGGGGCAACCGCTTTAGATGGACACCACATAACTGCGCTCACCACCCCTACATATAAATTCCAAGGGGAGCGAATGATACGGGCGCTCCTAAACTCCCCGTACAGTAAACAATGCCTCCGCCGGTGAGAATGCTCACTAGAATTGCCGTGAACATTCACAAGTCGGGCCCTGCCAGGCTCCCCATGCCTCAAGTAAGACCCCCCACCAAAGTCACGCAACCAATCCACCAGTGGAAGTGCTGCACGAGATCAACCTCCCTGCAGCAATTCCTCTTTGTGTCGCGAGTGTCGTCACCGGTGCCGGAAATATAGGATTCCGTATAATCAGTAACACGCCAAGAGTGTTCAATCGGAGATACCCATGATCCATGCTTAACGCGGGTGCATCGTAGTCTGAAAGACAAGAGGAACAAAGAAAAGACAAAGTGTGTAAATTTTGCCTAGGGTCCAGCAAGCGGATTCTCGACCGATCCCGGGGAGTACTGAAAGGAAGAAGAAAAAGCTCGACAAGTGGGGTGTCAATCGCCATATCGCACTGTCAAGGCGCCTGGGAGACCGGTCACACCAAGAAAGGCGATTCTAATCCGGCGTTGGAATACGAACAAGGGCATCTGCGCCGCAACGGGGCAATGAAGCCCGAATGCTTTATCTGTCAGCAGTGAACTCCAAAGATTACTCGACTGCCCGATTTTTCATCGCATCCCCATGCCCAGCACATCTATTCGCCACTCTTCTTCTCCTCCACAGCCCCTCGAGCTCTCCCCAGCTTCAAATTCACAAACCAACAATTCCACCAGGGCGCACCTTGGAGGATAGACCTGCGATCTGAGTGGGAATTATGTCCGGGTATCTCCGCCACCACGAAGTGCAAGAGACACCTGCCACCTGGACCAATCGGCTGTAGTGAAGTGTGACTACCGGCGGCGTTATCATACCACGTTTGTTGACACGGCAAATTTCGCTCCTCCAGACTCTCGCTCCTTGCTTCCAGAAACGCAGCCAACGGCCCGAGGCTGATCCGGGATTCTGGTATCACAGTCTAAGACTGTGCATGAGGGCCAAAAGTTATCCTCTTTCTCATGCCATGATACGGTGCGCGGGAGAGAAACTGTCCAGGCCAAAGGACCTGGACACAAGGCCACCCCGTTCATTTTGGGCCTATCGCTTTGGGCTCTTTGAAGAGCAGACCTCATAGCCAACAATTTAGCCTCTGAAATTGTAAAAAAAAAAAGGAAAGGAAAGATACCTGAGGCGCGTGACATCCTCAGTTGCGCTCTATGGAACAGAGCCGCATTGCAATAGAGAAAGCCAGAGAGTCGTGCACGTAGAAAAAGAGGGACCAATCCAGCAAATAGAACATGCCCGGCCATATAACATATCTCCCATCCCAATTACCCGTCCAACTTCTCAGCCACCCCCTTCCCCGAGCAAAACTCTCATGTTTCCTGGCCAACATATCAATACTGGCAAATAAGACAATACAATGCCAAACGCAAAGCGTCAAGTTTAGGATAAACCTCAGATACCACGCAGCACGGTGGACCCGGGACGCGCGATCTCAGGACGGAGTAAGCGTGAGATTGTGACGCTGCTGACTGATTTGTCGCATACCGGTAAAGCAATGCATTTTGCGTAAGTACCATGCCGTAAGGCACCAGAAGCGAGTCTTGTTGGCGGAATTTTGACAAAGAGAAAGGGAATTTTTCAGTGAGGAAAGAGGGCGATTTCTTATAGTGTCATCGGACCCAATCCCGCCGCACTATCACGTATCATAAAACGCTGCGCGTGGTCGTTGGTGGTAGAATAGATTCGTACCCCATGTTCAAGATATGCCATGCCGCCCGGTGCCGGGTTTCCCTGGTTTCGTCTGACATTGAAATTTTCCTGAAGGGTGGTGTCTTGGGGCTCAAAAGGTGTTTTTTTATGGCCTTCAATCATTGGATCGGTGGTCGGGAATGCGAGGTTTTATCTGTGGAGCGACTAGGTGTCACCGTCTGATAGGGGTCATTAACGAATGCACGGTTTATCACTCGGTTTGTGATTTTTAGTTTAGATCAGCGGCCACAGGACAAGGTTAAATGGCAAAATGGCCACACCACGAGGCCAGGGCGATCTGGTTTCGAGAGGGGGGGTCGATGAAATCTGGGGATGTGGTGGAGCTCGCACCCTAATTCGCGGGGATCCTGGCTGCGGAGAAAAAAGCCACCAACGAACAAGCCCGAAGGAACATGTGAGAGAGAAAGGTGTCGAGGCAAATATTGATACCACCGACAGCCAATGAATGACTTGGCTATATTTCAAAGGGTCCTAAGTATCGGCCAGTTGCGAAGGCGGAACCAAAGATATCTCGGAAAGTAGAGGTTTGGAATACCGGGTCGGCAATCTTTCCAGGTCTTAGGCATGTCTCAAACGGGGTTCGCGGGGGGGTTTATTGCGTCGAACATGCCCGGGGGAGGTCCGGTCTATGAAGATGGGCACTGGTTCAATTGGGCCTCATTCTAGCATGAAGAAGGGGGAAAAAGGTCACCAGTGAGTGAGTGATATGTCGTGACCACCGAGAATCCCCCGGGCGCAGCACAAGACATACTCTACTCGACCGGTATTGTGCCACTACCGTAGATAAGTTACCGTATACCCTATCAAAGGGAACCTCTTATCATTCCAGAGTCCAGACCTCCAAGCAAAAGAGAGCACACTCCCAAGAGCCTCACCCTTGGATTATCCCCAAACCAGGTAATCAAATCACGTGGCTGTGCAACCGCAACCAAAGGTCGAACCTTCCGTTCGGGAACCCCAAGCTCTTTCACCTCATCTCACCTCACCTTACCGTAATCTTTCTTTACTCGCTCACTGACAACCCCAAATACTTTGCCGGCATCCCCTTTCTAGCTAACCGCTCAAAGAAACGAGCGAGCAAACAATCAAATACATCTCCACGAATCGCCAGCTGGCGGGCAAGCCAACAAACCTCCTTTAATCGATCGATGAGATAATAAAAAACGTACCAATCCAAGATGGCTCAATACTTCCTGGACCTAGTTTACTCCCTCACAACCTGTATGTCCTGCTTCCCCTCGTCACCAAACTTAACCATAAACCACCGATCCTTCAAGATCCTCCGATTGCTCGGCGAGGGCGGCTTCAGCTATGTCTATCTGGTACAGGATAACGCAGGGGATTTATATGCTCTTAAGAAGATTCGCTGTACTTACTGCTCTCCCTATCCTCCACCTCTAGCAGGCATAACTGACACCATGTCTATCAAGGCCCTTTTGGTCAAGAATCCGTCCAACGCGCTATGAAAGAAGTCGAAGCATACAAACTCTTCAACCACGAGAACGTGATAAAATCTATCGACTACACAATCACCAGCGACCGCTCGGCGAGCACAACCCTCGGCCGCAGCGATGATGGCGACGATGGATCGCAGAAAACGGTGTACATATTGCTACCATACTTCCGTCGGGGGAACCTACAAGATGCCATCAATGCAAACTTGATCAACCACACTATCTTCCCGGAGGGCAAATTAATGCAGTTATTTCTGGGCGTGTGTCGGGGGCTCCAAGCCTTGCACGAGCACCGCTTGAAGCGACCCGGCGAGGTGCGTGCCGGCGCCAGTGCGGCAGGAGGAGGAGCTGGATCAGACGAGACCACGGAGCCCCTAATGACCCCCGACATCCTCTCCACCCAAGAGGGCGGCCAAGAAGGCGACATAAGAGCCTACGCTCACCGCGATATAAAGCCCGGAAACGTGATGATAGACAACGATGGTCTCCGTCCAATATTAATGGACTTCGGCTCTATGACGCCAGCGCCCACGCCAATAACATCCCGCACACTAGCTCTCTCAGTGCAGGACAACGCAGCCGAGCACTCCACAATGCCGTACCGCGCGCCCGAACTCTTTGACGTGAAGACTGGCTCCGTCATCGACGAGAAGGTCGATATCTGGTCCATGGGTTGCACCCTCTACTGCGCGCTGTACGGGCACTCTCCGTTCGAATTGGCGACCGAGGAATCAGGTGGTAGTCTTGCCCTCGCAGTGTGCTCGGGGTCATATGCCTTCCCCGAAGAAGGGAGGTTAGGCGGGAGGAAGCCAGGACAGAGACCTGTTAGTGAAGGGGTTAAGGAGGTTGTTAGGATGTGCTTGAAGGTTGAACCCGCAGACAGGCCGAATATCAGGGAATTGATTAGGGAAGTGGAGAAGGTTATTGAGACGTTGGGGGATGATGAGGAGTGACTTTTTTCTTTTTCTCTTTTTCTCCCCCTCCCTTTGTCCTTGGTGGGGAGTAATTTTGTTATAACGGGCGAAAAAAGGAAAAACTTGTCTATTTTATTTTAAAGCTTACCACGGCCCCCGACTTGTTTTTTCGTTTGCCATGTTTACTTGTTTGCGGGCTGGGTAGGCTGGCTGGCTATTTTAAAGTTAGTCGGCCAAAGTCGATCCGTCGTATCAAACGTGTCCACGAAAAATCACTCGAAACCAACCTCCCTCCGTAAAAAGAAAAAGAAAAAAGAAAGAGGAGAAACAAGAAGGCGGAAAGGAAAAGGGTACCATTCGGTATCATAGAAATCTATGCGCGCATGTAGACGACGGGCATCCAACTTGGCAGCATATTCATATCATAATAAACAATCCGGTCCATAGTCAACTAATACAGATACACGTCGGTATACTCCTTCACACCCTCTCCTGCCCCGCCCTCCCAATCTTCCTTCTCCCTTCCTCATCTTAGACATGGAAGATGGGGGATAAAAACCCCCGGGTATAAATTTGTTTAGTATCATATAATATTTGTTGAATGAATAACTCAAAAACCCACAAACCCAAGTACTACCCCTGATGCAACTTCTTAACCCTCATGCTACCTTCATATAATCCTCGATCAATGGCTGCAGCAACTGTGAGCGTTCCGCCGATGACGGCGCACACACCGGTCAAGAACCCCACAAAGGATTTGGCGCGGACCTCACGGTTGATGACTTTCATTGGGGAGATGTCCTATTGTTCATATTAGCTACCAGGCGCTGTCTAGGAGGGGGGGGGGGATGTATACATAAGAGAAGAAAACGCCGGGAATCCCGCCGCGGGCGTGAATGGTGCTTGCATGCTCCTTATCCGCGCCGCCCATTAGGGAACGTTTATGGCTGGTCACAGAGTACTGGTGCGTCTCTACCGCGCCGGGGGTGTGGGGGTTCTCCGAGGCGCCGAGGGGGAGGTAACTTGTTGAGACGACCTTGATGAAGTACATGAAGTTGAAGCTGCGCTCCTGGGCGACCTGTCTGGCGTCATCGAGGGGGTTACGCTGGACTTTGACGTTGGCGGGGAGATCCGGTCCAAAGGAGAGATGGTGAATGGTGTGGGTGAAGGTGTGCTCCTTCGAGCTGGCAAAGTATTGGTTGAGGTCGTGCACATGCATTTGCGCGCTCGAGAAGGACTTTCCCGGCGCAATGTGGAAGTTGCCGATTACCTTGTTGACGCTCAGGTGCCCGGCTATGTTGCATCCTTCCTCGCGCATCTCGTCGAGTCGCTCGGCGTAGTGTTCCCGCTCGCACTGCTCCACGCCTTCGCCTTTGCCGAAGGCCCAGCCGATGGATGCGTACGCCTCCCGCACGTCTTCACAGGTTTGGCAGCAGCCATTGTTCTTGTCGGGGGCCGAGGCGCCGTAGCATTTTCCGCAGTAGTCTGGGTCAAGATGGGAGGCGGTGTCCTCGTGCACGTTCAGGGAGGTGGTAGAGACTGGCTTGGATTCCGGGAAGGGGGTTAAGCGGGTCAGGTGGATTCCGTGGGTTATTGAGGATTGCTGCTCGCCAGAGACGTCCATTACGTCCAGAGTTAAAAGCTCACAGGGGACGTGGGGGAAGGTTATGTTAAGGGTTATTGGGAGTTGCTATCATTGTTTATTAGCGATCGGGGATTTCTTTCTCCTTTTCTTTCCCTTTCGTATTCTCGAAAGTTGAGGGATGATAATAATAATATTATAGTGAAATAAAATGGACTAACCTCCCCACGAGCCTTGTCAACAACCAGCTCCGGGAGTATCTGAATCCGCCGATACTCCCGAAATTCACCAATCACTAGAATAAACACAACTAATAAACTGACGAGAGTAACTATTCCTCCAGAAGTGGTCCGGACGCGCGCATCCTCCACCGTCTTGGTGAAGGCGTCCAGACGGGTGAGTCGCGAGCCTCGTCCCATTTTGGATTCTGATGGAGCGGAACAGGGGAAGAAATTTCAAAGAGATGTTGTTACCGTATCTGGGGCGGAAAAATGAGTGAATAAATGAAAATAATATAATATAGAAATAGAAGAGAGTAGGAAAAAGCCCTGGTATGGAGGGGTGGAGGCCTAAGAGTTGCGCGATTGCGGGGAGAAGGTGGAAAGGAGGAAAAGGTTAGGAAATTAGCTATGGTTGGAGCGAAGAGGCCACAGTTGTCTTGATGGGTGAAGGAAGGTCGAGGGGACAACCCCTGCGATGCTGTATACAAGTATCCCTTGCTCGGGCTTGTGCAACGTAGGGTTTTTGGTCCCCTGGGACCAATTGGATGTACTCGAGTACTCGAGTACGTGTACTTGTACCATGATATGATGGTACTTAAGAGGAGTGGGAACATAGTATGATATGTATCGTGCCATATTTGTTTGGTTCGGGAATTATTATTTTGTGAACTGGTATGATACTTTTAGAAATTTGGTGGAAAAGTGCTCGAGTGTTGTCTTGCTTGCTTAAGTTAGGTTTAGGGACAGTTTAGAGTTGAATTGAATTCGCCTTTTCCTTTGCGGTAGGGGAAGAAACAAGCGACAATACACGAGCTGCACTTTTGATGTGTGGAGCCGGTATGGTGATCGGATTTGTGGCGAAAGACCTGCTCTGGTATTGTGGTGTTAAGGGGGAAATGACGGGGAGGGAACAAGATGGATACTGCATGGTCGCTGATCAGGTATCATACCCAAGCTTAAATTTCGATAGGGCTCAGATGCCAGGTGCCAACAGAAATACAGGGAGGACAGTGAGGGAGTGTGCTGGAAAACAATGATGGGAATGCCTGGCCGGGGGGGCAGTTTCTCTGCCGTAGGTTTGCAAGAAGTGGCTGCATTCCGAGAGTGTTATAGGACCATGTTATAGTAGGATAGCTTCAAGCATAAAAGTATTGTGCTCTAGAAGATGAGGTATGAAAAGAAATTTCCCGAGAAGGTAGTGATTTCGAGTGATTTCGAGTGATTTCTGGGCTCTGCTGGAGTAACAAACAGGCCTTGGGGGGCGGGGTAGTCTGTTTTGGAGGCATCTATTGGCCTCTAGAGCATGATAACCGGTGTTGGCTCAGCACTTTTTTAGCGGAGCACTTTTTTAGCGGCGCCTTCTAAACCGCAAAACGCATATCTGCTCATAATTAGCTGCTTGAGGAGCTCTAGCTAGCATTGCTAGTTAATCACTGTTTCCACCATTGCAAAATAGTAAGGGTGAATTCAAAATGCAGTACCGGTATTCCACCGGCCATGTCATTAGCCGTCTGGGCGTACAGTACCGGTACCGGTATGTACGAGTAACGGTAGGGCCCGAGATGGTGCTGAAGTTTTCCCGGATTTCGCTTTTCATGGTTGTCAAGGCTCGCTTAAGGCTCGAGTTGAGGCTCTGATGGGCAGGATCTCCGCAGGGATCTGGGTTGCGCTCTTGATTTGATGACTGTACAGTACGGAACAAGTACTCGTACGGGTGCACTTGTGAATGATAGCGATACCGGAAGGGGGATTAAGTTACATAACTCTCCATCGGAGACCTACCGTACTACGGTACCCCACCGCGCCCTGGATTAAGGGCGAGATTGTTGGGGAGCTTGTTGAAATGTCTGTGTGGCAGTCGGTTGTGGGTTCCCTTGGGAGGAGGAAACAGCTGTGGGGTCAGGCAGGAATGCCGGTATGGTATCATACAACAGGTGGTTCATCCTTTCCCTTTGCCGCGTGTTTGGCTATATTATCACGAGCCTAGAACTGATGGGACGGGGGGTGCAAAATCCTGCGGGTATGGCATGATATCAGTGATATCAGTACAATTCCGGGTCACGAGAGGAACTGAGTCATCGAACAGACTTTGGAATTCGTTCGGTGGATCACGGCATCTTCCTTCGTGCATTTTGACATGTACTTTTAAGGCGGAGATATGATAGTTAGGCGCCATGGCAGATGCACCGGAAGCCGAATGTAGCCCTGGGCGCTGCGATGAGCACTTTTGGTCTCCGTTTTGATTGCATTCAGGATACCGGTACAATAGCGGCAGAGGTTGTTTCACGATATGCGAAAAACTCAATTGACGAGATGAGGAATCGGTTTGCCTTTGGAATTTTTCCACCACTCCCGATGCTGCCAGTGCATATTTGATAGGACCAAGGAAAATCAGTAGAATTGAACAATTGCGAGTGGTTTAAAGGGCTTGATCCGCCGCCCTGGCCTGCTTGATCTTTTGAGGCTTTGTCCTAGCTTTTTTAGGTCTTGGCATATCGCTGTTCCAAGAAGGGGTGTCGCGCGGTGCAATCAGGGTTAGCGGGGTTGTCCACACGCCAAGACATTTGATGGGCCCAGTGATGGCGGTGTCTTTCTTTCCCTTCAGTCCTTCTCTTCCTTCATCCTTAATCCACCTCCACCGTTCCCACCCAACATACCGTGCTCCCTTCTAAACGGAGACCTTCACCAAAGGGAAGGAAAAAAAAAAAAGAGGAAAAGAAAAAAAAAAGGAACTAAAAACCAGCCTTTCTCTTTTCCTGCTTTCTCACTTTTCTCACCGCCCCATCTCCCTCGACGTTTTTGCCTCGCTTGCTCTCATCTTGCAACGAGCACCGACCGACGCGTTTGGAGATCGAAATCCTCAACTCTACAAAGTATGTAGCTCCTGCTTGTTCCCCCCTTTTGACTCACACCTTCGAGGAGCGAAAGTAGAAGACAATCGGCTGCTAGCTGTTGCGCAAAAGTGAAGACGTGGGGCGGTTTTTCTCCTATCGTTCCCACAATCGTTTGCTGCACCTAGTCCACCCTTCGACGTCCGTCCAGCATTTGGGAGAGTCTTTTTTGGTCATCATGAGTTTTGCTGATTTTAGGAGTCATCCCATATCCACTCACCTCGAGACCTTACCGTTACAGGCGGTATACGGATCTCTCGAAAAAGAAAACCTAAAAATACCCCTAAAACAAACCTCTTTCTTTTTTTCTCACCCCTAACTTGTGTGTCTCGGCTTTCGTTCAAACGAAAGTCCGCACTCACTAAACATCCACAAAAAACAAACCCTCAGAGAACCACAAATATTCAGATTGCAATGAATTCTACTGCTCTTCGCCCTCAAGGGTCCCATGGTGGCATCACAAAGCGCACTGGTGGTCGTGCCCGAGTTGATAGAGATGGAGATCTTGATATGGATGGTCCTTCTGGAGGACGTGGTGGCCGTGGCCGAGGGAATAGAAACAGAGGTGGCCGTGGTGGTGGTGGCGGTGGTGGGCCAGGTGCTGTTTCTAGAGGAGGCAGGTCGGGTGCTGGTTCTATTATCCCCACCGTCGGTCGTACGGATCTTGGTCAGAACAAGAATAGGGGTATCCCAGCGAGGGGTCTTCGGAATGGAACAGTATCCGTTTCTGAAACACTCGTTGAGGTCAGAATCACAGGGTGGAAGAATAGCAAGGGTTCTGCCGAGGAGGCAATCGCTTTCCTGGAGAGGAAGAGCCGAATAAAACTTCGAAAGGTGAGATATACCATTTACTTCCACGGGGCCCGTACTACTCCATTCTTCTCAATGTACTCTATGTTGTCGTTTTAGACTTTTTCTTGGGTTCGAGTTATTGTTTTCTTGTTACGGCTGCATATAGTTTATTTTGTACCATGTTTATTTGAGAGGGTGGAGAGGATCTCGGGATCGGGCTTGGCTTCGACCTGGAGATCTTCAACAGGCTTCGGGAGGACTGCTCCACGATGTCTTCGAATACGGAAGATGCCCCCGCTCTTGACGCAACATCGAGGCAAAGAGACTACGCATAACGCAAGATTTGATTGTCGGTGCTTGCCGTTGGACAGCTATTTATTTCTCTTTTTTGTTGAAAGCTGAAAGGTCATATGGGAGAAGAGAGGAAAAACCAATGCTAAGTATCGTTTTTCTGGGGCCAATTTAGACCTTGAAACAAGGAGACACCATCGTCGCTCAGGTCCCATTCCTAGATATTCACTCGATTCTAGCATGGAATGATGCCCAATTTGCATCGTCTAAATTAAAGTTGGCTGCGCCTAGTCTTGGCCGGCTCGACGTTACAGAGAGGAGTGAGGCAGTTATCTCCCGGGCCAATCCAGCGAATAAGGATACCGTGGATACGATCCAAACCCTCGAGGGTGTTCTCGCGAATCGGTATAATCCCGAGAGTAAATTCTTGGACCTATCACGGCTCGGTGAGGACGTACTCCTGAAGGCAAACGGCTTCTTCCAATTCAGCAGCACAACCAGCAAGATGTTCCCAGCGCTCATGCAGGTAGCTGAGAAGAAGTTCACAACAGCGCAGCAAAAACGTGACACGGTCCACAGTGTATCTCTAGCATACAACAACCTAAAGGATGTCCGCACCGTTTCGAGTCTGAGCGTAACGTTCCCGGACTTGAAGAACTTGAGCCTGGAAGGCAACTCCATCGGGGACTGGAAAACACTGGACAATTGGCGCCACAGGTTCAGGAACTTGGAGCAGCTAGTCCTCAGTGGAAACCCGATCACATCGCAGCAGGGCTACATAGAGGAGGCCTACCGGCGATATCCGAAACTTTTGATGCTGGACAATGTCCCCGTGGACCCCATGGTCAGGCGAAAAGTCGCGGCTGAGAACGCAGTGCCGGCAACCGCCCCGGTGGGCCCTGACGGCCGTCCCATACTCCCGCACAAAGTCCAGGCAAGATTCATCCAGGACGACTACGGCGTCGGCATGAAGTTCCTCTCTCGCTTCTTCGAAACCTATGACGCGGACCGAACCTCCCTGCTCCGCGAGTTCTACGACGCCGAATCCCTCTTCTCCCTTTCGGTCAACACGTCTGCGCCGCGCGCCAAGGAGCAGCAAGGTATTCGCCAGTTTTGGGACGAGTACATCCCCAAATCACGCAACTTGAAGCGCGTCTCGCACTCAAAGGGCCGCACCGACAGACTCGCCATGGGACCCGACGAGATCGCTAAGTTGTGGGGTGAGCTGCCCGCTACCAAGCACGACCTTGCCAACGGCGACGCCTGGAATTTCGACATATGGCCTGTCGAGGTCACGCCTGGCGTCATGGGCGTGCTGTGCACCGTACACGCCGAGTTCCAGGAACTCAATAAGGTAGATGGCCCGCAGAAGATTGTCCACCGGAGCTTCGACCGCTCGTTCATGCTGCGGCCGGACGTGCTCGGCGAAGTCAAGGTGGCCAATGACATGTTAGTGGTCAGGGCCTATGGTGGCTTCGATAGCTGGAAGCCGGAGGATGGGAGTGGGAGCGCTGGAAACGGAGGGGGGCAAGAAGGAGAAGCGGCTAAGAAGTCCATGTGTGAACGATTGATGGCACAAACCGGATTGAGGTTGGACTGGGCTAGCATGTGTCTTTCGGAGACGGGGTGGAATATGGAAAATGCTTGGAAGGCATTTTCGGAGGCTAAGGTTTGTTTTGTTTTATGCCCCCCTTCTCATCTTCTCTATAGGAATCCTGGACTGACAAGTCACAGGCCAACGGCGCAATCCCTCCGGACGCATATTTGCCCGGCACTACTACTACCACCGCTTCCGCTACTTCTATTGGTGTGAATACCGCGGGTGTTAGGGATGCGGTTTTATAGGGTGTATCAATCAAATCTCTTTTTATCATACATGTATCAGAATCGTTGTACAAAGTTCACCGACTACAACTTTCGTTTCTTCTTGCGCGCATTTTCACATGTTGGGTCGGCTGGCTAGGGGATGGGTTCTCTTTCTTTCATTCATGCTTTGATATTCAAGTATAGTACTATACATCCTTTTTTTTTTTTTTTTTTTGCTTCTGGCCGTATGTTTGTCGGTTTGCCTGTCTTAGTTAATGTATCTTGCTCGATTACTTGATGGATGGGGGGAGGGAATGCTATAAGGGGTTGGATTGGATGGGAGTATCGCCCTCCCCGTCATTATTATCATTACCACTCCGGTATTATGAAAGTTCGTTAGATTGGTTCAAGTTTATTTTATTTTATTGATTATTGAAGTGGATGAGGGTTGGGTTATTCGTTGTGAGTAACGATATAAAACTGGACTAAATTATGAATAATTCATCGTGAACTTCCTTCTCCACCTCCTTCAATTTAATCAATGAGATCCTGAAAGCTGGTAACTCAACCCCCACCGCTCCAACCCCTCCCTCCTTCTCAAGGAAAACAAACTCAGAAACACTCTCCCCAGCATACGCCCAAACATCAATATCTGTAAAACAAGCCCTACTCCAAACCGCCTCTTCCTTATTCTCTTTAAGCGGGGTGAAATTCACACTCATCCTCCACACCCTTCCAATCCCGGTCGGTAACAATCTGAACTCCACTCGCCCGGGCGTAGGTAAGCCGGCATAGTATTGATAAAAACTTTCGACAAAGGCTTTCATGTCCGTGCCGTTACTTATGAAAGCTTCTACCCCCAGGCCCGGCAGGGTGGGAGTCGCCGTTAGTGTTATGGTGGTGTTGATACCGCTGGTCGGCAGGGCGGAGTATGTTCCTGTGAGCCTTGCCGTCGTTTGGAGGAAGGTATGGGAGTGTGCCCAGGGCACCAGCTGCGAGATGATGGTGTCTCGGAGGTAGCGGTTCGCGCCAGCAGCGCCGGCTACCAGAATGTTTGCTGCGAGGGCGTAGTCCGGGAGGATGATTGTGGTGGAGAAATAGCCTGCTAGTGCTCCGCCTTTTGTTATTACGGGCACTACGTGTCCGTCGGGCGCCAGGGTGTTGGAATAAACTACTTCCCATGGCATGCCGTATTCGCTCCAGGGACTACCGGTTCTACTACCGCCCTTCAGCCACCCGTTCATCCGCCCGCGGGTCATCCCGACGCCGCCTAAGCCGGCGCCGTGGTTTAGTAGGCTGCGAAGGAATTTGCTGAGGTCTGTGGAACTGGCGTAGAGTCCGCCCGCGGCGTTCTTGATGCCCTCGTCCCAGCGCCAGTCACTGTGTCCGTGCGGTATCACACCGGAGGAGTCGCGGGGTTTGTGGAAGGTGGAAGTGAGGTTTAGGGGTGTGAGGATCATTTCCTGCACGACTTTTTCGAAGGGCACCTTTGTGTGCCGTTCGAGGGCGAGGGAGAGGAGCATGAAGCCTGCGTTACAGTAGGTTGCTATTGCCTGTGGGGGGTAGATTGGACGCCGGTCGGAGATGCCGGAGATGAACTCTGGGGGCTGTGTGTTAAGTTGGAGCAATTGAGAGGAGAAGTGGGGGGTTTGAAAGGGGGGGGGAATACGTTTCCAGGTACACTGGACGTCACCCTCTGTTATTCCACAAGGAGGGCCGGCGGATCTGGGTAGTGGTGGGAAGCCATGGGATACAGGATCTTTAAGAATATCTCCTTCATCCCCATGTCCAAAAAGGTCAAACGCAGAATCTACCGGTGCTAATTAGTGCCTGAGCCACCTAGCTTCCCCGCCCACCAACTATGGCAGAAGGAAAAGGAAAAGAAAAAAAAGAAAGGCCCCACACTCCCTAACAATCCCCGCCAAATGTCCCCCCAAAGCTCCCAGCGTAACATCCCCCCACTCAACACCCCCCTCCCCATCCGCTAGTTCGGGAATGTATTTCAAAATCCCATCATCAAGGCTCATGCCCTCGGTCAGCATGACCGCCAGCACAGTGAATACCTTTGTATTACTCGCAATGCGAAAGTACGTATCCCCCGTGACATTGCTCGGCTCCCCGTCCCGGTACTCCCCAAGGATGTCGGCGGTGTGGTAAGCCGAGAATATGGTCTTTTCGGTCGTGGTGACTTGTACGGCGTAGGAGGTTATGTTCGTCGGCCAGGGGGCGTCGGCGCTCGTTGGGAGTTTGACGTCGGGCGGTGGGATTAGGGCGTAGTCTGGTATCGGGAATGTTGCGCCGGGGGGGTAGCATTTTGCTGTGGCTGTAGGAAGGAGGAGGAGGTGGAGGATCTGGAGCAGGACGGGGAGGAGACTAGCTTGAGGATGCATTGTGCTGGTGGTGTTGGGGTATTGCTTGTTTGTTCGCTTGACGATTGATGATTTAGGGGGGTATTATAGAAGAGGTTGAGCCGGTGAGAATCCGGTAGGGGAAGGGAAACGTTTAACTTATAATTGATCCGATGGATTAGAGTGGGTTGGATAGGTGGTTGGGGGGTTAGCTTGGCGTGGGTAGCTACGGAGCTTCAGCTCTTAGGCCCTGTACCTCCCTATCGATAAGGAAGGTGCTTGGGTATGGAATGCAAGGTCAGAATAGCAGGGATGTCTGAGACGTCCAGTTTATTAAATACGGTAGGAAAACTTAGCAACATGTTACTGCACTGTCTTGCTGTTCGGTGTATTTTCTTCTCTTACCACCACTAAAGGACTTAATTGGCAGCCCTTGTGCGAAAACATCCCGTCCGGTGGCCAGTTTCGCTTTTTCGCTGATAAATCTAGTGCTATACGTTGGTACGGAATCTCGGTCATAGCTATCACTCGGTTTTTTTGGCGGGTCTTGGATGGACACCATCTCTTGAGCCTGGTATCGATGCTGGACTGGAATACTTGAACTTTGGGTGGTCGGAACCCTGCTCTGACATTATAATACAATTTGTCCCTTATGGCGGAGTATATTCTGTTGGAAATCGCGAGATGCTTGATCCACGTCTAAAATATTTCGTCTTGCCTTCGGGGTTAAGAGTTGTGTCCACAATGGTGTGGCGCTTTTTGTTTTGTAGCGCTATTGCCCTATGAGTTTGTAGGTGTGTGGGGTGTTCTGGCTTGTGGGGGGTTCTATTTCCAAGAGGGGTGGAGTATAGTATCATACTGTGCGAGAGAGTCTCGGGGGTGTATGTTTATAGGGCACGTTACCTGTTAATCTAGCCCGGCCATTGTAAGGCCTGAGGCATGCACTGTCTAGTGCTCACTCCCGGCAGTGAGTATCGAGATCACTCCATAAAGAGGGAGACTAGGGAGCGGCCTTTTGTTCATTGTCTGGCTGACTGACTGCCCATTTAATCCTACCGTCACCCCCTGCCCCTGGAGCTGAGATCTCACAGTAAGTATCCCATTGACTCTGATGGGGAAGGGTGGCTCACTAGGTATTATCATAATATTATTGAAGCATTAAATTAGTGGTGTCTGGCATCTCGAATGTTAGGCTACGGGGTCCGGTTGATAGCGGTTTTATTCGAAATCAGGAGAATGTGAGGATAGCATTCCCTGACTGGAGCGTAGAATGGGAGAGATAAGGAAAGCAGAGTATGGAAAGTGCAGAGGTGTGAGTGACTGTGCTGAGGTAGAGTTTATATTGCCTGTCGGGGAAAGCACGGGGTTCGGTGAGTCTCACTGGTTTAGTCAATTATTTCCCCGGTATTTTCGTTGCGGAAGATATTGGCTTCAGAGTTGGTTATACTCGTCCATTTATGAGTTGCTTTCCCTTGCCTGAGCGTTGCTTTTTTTTTTTGGGGGGGATAACCAAAGTCGGTATCCGGAGATGCTGTTTTCCAAGATTCTTGTGTAGGGGATTACTAGGAAGGATTCATATATCGTAGAGAAGGATTATTATGCAACCCTACTGCCAACTAAATGTACTGCCAATTCGGACATTTTGTCCTGCTCTATAGTCTCTATCATTATTTACATGAAAATTGGTCCTTGAATGGTGCTGCCTGTGTCGTATTTTCACGTTGCCGGAGGACCCCAAGTCTATAACATTGCTAGCGATATATACTCATTCATTGTCTACTTGTTGGATGTGTCATGCCTCTAGGTGTAAGGCTTTGTTAGGGCCCCATCGGCAGGTAGTGTTTAAGACATGGGTTGCTTAGGGGGAAGGACGTCTAACTACCTCCTCTATTCAATAGTCCGAGTCTTCTTGGAAGGAGTACTGAGCGTGGTATCAATTGAAGGGCCCGGTTGTTGGGGGCAAACATCAACACGGGAGTGTGAATAGGGTGAGTACTAGGTCCTATGGAATATAATACCGGTACATGATGTATGCTTCTTAGAGGATGACATTCGCCGGCATGACTTCCTAGCACTGCAAGTAGAGTTCGTTACGGGGAGGGACGGGGCGGGTTTTCACTCTCCAGGCCCGCCCTTACACGGGGCCGGGGGGGATATCTTTGGGGTGATCCCCGCCCCGCCCCCCGTTTCTCCCCACCTATTTCTACGGGGACCCGTCTGGGGAATGGGCGGGGCAGAGGGCAGGGGCAGGGAACCCCAAAAAAACTACCCCGCACCGGGCCGTTCAGCGGGGCCCGCGTTTTTCGGGGCCCCGGAGGCCCCGTAACGAACGCTAGCTGCAAGGGAGTCGTGGTAATTTTTCTGGCTGGGGATATTTCCTTCTGTGGCTCCATAGGACTAAGCCCGGTGCCAAATCTTTAAACTGAAAAGGTGATAATTTTGCCTGCAACGCTAACCAGAACATTTTTCGGTCATGAATTAGAATTGACGGACTAGTACAGTAAGAGTGTGCTTTGTTCTAGTCTGGTGTACGGCACGCACACGGAAGACTGCTAATTGGCTGCGTAGCACTATTGGCCGCCGGTCTTCTAGCGTTCGCACGCCGTGAAGAAGTCTTGTTTTCCAGCCGGAGCGGATAGTTTATTTAAGTGGAGCCTGCCAGATCTCATCAACTGGTATTCATATATGCAGGCGGCCAAGATTGCAGCGTGAAGTTCGATTATGGACCAGTTGAACGAATTTACTGTAGTTTTGTGAACTCCTTTAAGCCTGTTGCGGTCTAGTGAGGCGACTTCCATTACACAATCTAGGAGTGGATTTAACGAGCTTTTACAGCACCTCGGTCCCTTAACTCTATCTTACAGCAGTAGATCTTTCCAGTCTGTATCGTAGTCTAATCGTTGCCTCTGTTCGGCGGTGAGTAGTTAATGGTATCCCTTTTTCCAGCACATTTACCGGATGGTCCAAGCCCGTGATCAGTACTCGTACTAGTGGACGGCGATCCACTGGTTACCTAAAATTTAAGTTGACCAGCAGAATGGGGATTCCAACGTCCAACGTTGTTTCGTAGGGAGGGTTTCCGGAGTAGTGGGGGTTTAATACTGGGAAGGGAGTGGGGCAACGAGGGCGCATGGGGTTGAAAGTACATGGTGGCCTATCGTGCCACGGGCCTTTAATAAGTTTTCACGAGGCTACTATTCAGACTGGTAAGTGAGAGCTTGTGACTTGAGCACTGGAGGGCGTTGTGATTGAATTACAACCTCCAATCTCTCTAAGAGCCTGTTTGGCTGCAACGGTTCCGTTCCGTTGGGCGACCGTTTCTGCTGTGAAAATCTCCTTCTCTCCGTTTTGAAAGGGAAGGGAAAGGGTTATTTGTATGGGAGGACGGAACGGAACCTTTGCAGCCAAACAGGCTCAAAGAGTTTGGGTTGGGGCTCGAGGGATAGATGGACTCAGCAGTTGGTGCTGGCGTTCGTAAGTAAATTTAATTGGAGGAGGAGTGTTGGAGAGGGATGGTTCCTGTTTTAGCCCATTTGCCAAAAATGATACCAATACTCGAGTACAGTGCAGTAATGTAACTAATACCAATTATGTATGAACGCATCAAGCTTAAGTCACATAACCTTTTGTCCGGATTCTTTTTTATTGCGCACCGGCCTTCCCCGTCTCCGGAGAAACTATTTTCCGAAAGATAACGAATCGCAATCCTTCCCCTCCAATCAGATAACCTAAAGTAAGTGCCCCCACGAAGCCCCATCCACCCACATCAGAGAAAGCAAACGGAGCAGGTTTTGTCCCCTCTCTATTTCTTGTGATGCGGTGTGAAATCACTCGTAGAAATGGTGGAGATCAGAGTACTCCTACATTCCTGCTTTCCGGAAACGGTGATCACAAGGGCATGAGAAAATTTTTCAAATGGTTGGTTGCCGTAATGGACTGAGCAATCCCGCTGCAGTGTGACTTCAACGGGTGTGGGGAAGGGATTTCTCCATGAGAGCCTTTCGAACTTTGGTAGGGTTTGTGGAGGAGCGCTGGAATGGATTTTGGTCAATTGATGGTCCGTAGGAAGTGGGTATCATAATATACTTGTTCGTTACTTTCGGGGGGCGTAAAGAGTTCTTTACTTCCTGAGGGATGCTACCTGGGGGCTAATCGTTAATCCGACTCAATTGATGAGAAAAAGTGAGACTCCTTTTCGATAGGGAAAATGTATTCCGCGTAGGAGATGCACGAAATATATTAGAGAAGTTTTGGGGTTCCAGATATTTTTCACTTCAATGAATAAGTATTGCTTGTCGCTAGATTCATCTTGGTATCATACGGTGCCGGTATTGCACCTCACCTACCGTCCTGGTCTTGGAAGGGCAGAGTCCTCTCCTCGCCGGCTTGGGCCAATCCTGGTGGGGAAACCGGGGGGAAAAAAAAACTTTACGGCAGAGTCACAACAGGACCAGATAATCACCCTCCTTCCCTCCTCTCTCTCTTTCCTCCTTCACTTCTCCCACTTCTGAACTCCCTTCCCCGAGCTTGGTTGCAACCCCCCCGCAAAACCGTTGATAAGGTGGTAAGTTAAACGGAAGAGCGGGAAAAAAAAAAAACTGTCATTCATCAATCGAAGCGAGTCTTCCCATTCTCCCCCCTCCCTTTTGGTTATCGATCGTTTCTTAATACCCTATCAGTGATGGCTGTTCCCCGCGGCCTCGCATTGCGGGCATTGCGACCTTCCCTGACCGCGTCCTGTCCTAAGCCAGCCAGGTCTTTATCTTCGCTACCGAAACTCCTTTCTACACCTCCAGCGGCTGGCAATTCGGCAAAGACAGCTGCCAATTCGCAGCGGTGGTCATCAATACAGCAAGCCCGTACCTTCTCCTCTACCCGAAAGTTATTTGAGTCACAGGTAGCTCCATCAGCGCAAGCGTATCTGGCTTCGGGCGCAATCGCCGGCGGGAGGGATCTGGTGGACGTTACCAAAGTCCTGGTTATCGGTAGTGGGGGTCTGAGTATTGGGCAGGCAGGAGAATTTGATTACTCAGGTAAGGGAACGATCGTTATCTTTTTTCGGGGGTGAGTCATAGAGTGTCAATCGCTTATGGATGTTGTTTTTTCTCGCTTAGGTTCCCAGGCTATAAAGGCCTTGAAGGAGGCTGGGAAGAAGTCAATTCTGATAAATCCTAATATTGCGACTATTCAGACCTCACATTTTCTCGCGGATGAAGTTTATTATTTGCCTGTCACACCGGAGTATGTTTCACATGTGATTGAGCGCGAACGACCTGGTGGTATTTTCTTGACCTTTGGTGGTCAAACTGGTCTTAATGTCGGCGTTCAAATGGATAAGATGGGTATTTTCGACCGGATGGGTGTTAAGGTTTTGGGAACTCCGATCAAGACATTGGAGACTAGTGAGGACCGAGACTTGTTTGCAAAGGCATTGAACGGTAGTTACCCTCCTGATACTTATCAGCATTATCCTTCAGGATCGCAATTACTGACTTGACATAGAAATCAACATCCCGATTGCAGAATCCATCGCCGTTAACTCAGTAGACGAAGCTCTCGATGCCGCCGAAAAGATCGGTTATCCGATTATCGTTCGCTCTGCATACGCCCTTGGCGGCCTTGGGTCTGGATTTGCCAATAACCGGGAAGAGCTCCATGATCTCTCTGCTCGTTCACTCTCTCTTTCACCCCAGATCCTTGTCGAAAAATCGCTCAAAGGCTGGAAGGAGGTCGAATACGAGGTTGTCCGAGATGGATCGAACAATTGTATCACGGTCTGTAACATGGAGAACTTTGATCCATTGGGAATCCACACCGGCGACTCTATCGTCGTGGCTCCATCTCAGACCTTGAGCGACGAGGAGTACCACATGCTCCGGTCTGCCGCTATCGATATCGTCCGACACTTGGGAGTTGTTGGCGAGTGTAACGTCCAGTACGCTCTCCAGCCCGATGGATTGGACTACAGGGTCATCGAGGTCAATGCTCGTCTCTCTCGTTCTTCCGCTCTCGCTTCTAAGGCTACTGGTTATCCTCTCGCCTACACTGCTGCGAAAATCGGTCTCGGACACACCCTCCCGGAATTGCCGAATGCTGTTACAAAGACTACCACTGCCAACTTTGAGCCTTCGCTTGATTACATCGTCACCAAGATCCCCCGCTGGGATTTGAGCAAATTCGCTCACGTCAAGCGTGACATTGGCTCTTCTATGAAATCTGTTGGTGAGGTTATGGCAATCGGACGCACCTTTGAGGAGTCCATCCAGAAGGCAATTCGCCAGGTCGATCCTCAATTCCTCGGCTTCCAGGGGGCCAAGTTCGACGACCTCGATTTTGAACTTGCCAATCCTTCGGACCGCCGATGGCTCGCCGTAGGCCAGGCAATGCTTCACGAGAACTACACTGTCGACCGCGTCCACAACCTCACCAAGATCGACAAATGGTTCCTGCATAAACTCCAGAACATCGTAGACAAGCACAAAGAGCTAGTAGGAGTTGGCTCCCTCTTCGGCATAACCCGCGACATCATGAGTTCCGCCAAAAAGATGGGCTTCTCAGATAAGCAGATTGCGGGATGCGTAAACTCTACTGAGCAAGAAGTCCGCGCCCGTAGGAAGAGCTTCGGTATCAAACCCTTCGTCAAGAAAATTGATACACTCGCAGCCGAATTCCCGGCGGATACGAATTACCTGTACACAACTTACAACGCCACGACCCACGATGTCGAGTTTGACACTCACGGGATTGTAATCCTTGGCTCAGGTGTTTACCGCATCGGCTCTTCCGTGGAATTCGACTGGTGCGCCGTCTCCTGCACCTTGGCACTCCGGGACATGGGGAACAAGACCATCATGATAAATTACAACCCGGAGACGTACTCCACCGACTTTGACACCGCTGACAAGCTCTATTTTGAAGAACTAAGTTACGAGCGAGTAATGGACATCTACGAACTCGAATCTGCGGCAGGTGTCGTGGTCTCCGTTGGTGGTCAACTCCCCCAGAACATCGCCCTCAAACTCCAAAATAACGGGGCTAAAGTCCTTGGAACCAACCCAGAAGACATCGACCGTGCCGAAGACCGTCACAAGTTCTCGCAGATCCTAGATAGCATCGGTGTCGACCAGCCCGCCTGGAACGAACTCACGAGCGTGGAAGAAGCCCGCGCTTTTGCTGAGGAGGTCTCATATCCCGTCTTGGTACGACCAAGCTACGTCCTCTCCGGCGCAGCAATGAGCGTAATCCGTAACGAAGCGGAACTCGAAGCAAAGCTGCTAAACGCATCGAGCGTGAGCCCCGACCACCCCGTTGTGATCACAAAGTTCATCGAGGGCGCCATGGAAATTGACGTCGACGCCGTCGCCTCGAATGGGAACCTCATTGTGCACGCCGTGTCCGAACACGTTGAAGCCGCGGGCGTGCACTCCGGCGACGCAACGCTAATCCTACCTCCAGTCACTCTGGACGAGGATACAATGTCTCGTGTGAAGCAGATTGCGGAGAAAGTCGCGAAAGCCTGGAAAATCACAGGACCCTTCAACATGCAGATCATCAAAGCCGTCGAAGGCAACAAGGTGGCCCTAAAGGTAATAGAATGCAACCTCCGTGCCTCCCGCTCCTTCCCTTTCGTCTCTAAGGTCCTTGGCACGAACTTTATCGACATTGCCACGAAAGCGCTCATCAATAGGGACGTGCCCGCGCCAACGGACCTCATGGCCGTGAAACGTGACTACGTCGCCACCAAGGTACCGCAATTCTCTTGGACTAGGCTGGCAGGCGCGGACCCCTACCTCGGCGTCGAAATGGCGAGCACGGGGGAGGTGGCATGTTTCGGTAAGGACCTCGTGGAGGCGTACTGGGCCTCGCTGCAATCCACCATGAACTTCAAGGTACCAAAGCTCGGCACGGGCCTACTGTTCGGCGGCGACACAATTGAGGGGGACCTCAAGGCCGTTGTCAAATTCCTTGCACCAAAAGGGTATAAGCTATACGCTGTCTCCCCCGATGTGAAAGCACATTTGGAAGAAGAAGCTGGAGTCAGCGTTGAACTCATTGAATTCCCGAAAACGGATAAGAGGAAGCTCAGGGAGGTGTTCCAGAAGTATGACATCACGGGCGTGTTCAATCTGGCGAGTGCGAGGGCGAAATCATTAGTGGACGAGGACTATGTCATGAGGAGGAATGCGGTGGATTTCAATGTTCCGTTGTTTATGGAGCCTAAGGTTTGTCCTCCCCCCCATTCTGTCTATTGATTCAAGTGTTTGGCCTAACGATGACGATGATGGGATAGACCGCCGTGCTCTTTGCCCAGTGCCTTAGTGAAAAGTTGCCGGTTGAGAAGGGGAAGATTCCTGGAGAGGTTAAGAGATGGTCGGAGTTTATTGGTGGGAAGCCGTTGTAAAGCTGCCATTCGTCGCGTTGTGCGCGGATGACTAAAGTGATATTTGCTTTTTTGTTTTTCATAGTATATCTTATTCCTGGCCTAGGTTGCGGACGTTTTTCTTGAATAAAAAAAAAGTTTTATTTGGGCGTGACTTAATTCAATTACTTTATCGAGGGGGGTTCTGGGTGTTGGTTGGAGTGGAAGGTTGAGTGGGTGTGGTGAATGGAAGGGGGGATAGGATAGATGGATGGATGCTCTGTATATAACTTTGGAGGAATTCCTTGCCGTAAATGTTACTCACGTTCGGTTCTGCGGGCGTTCCATCGTCACTTGGTTTGTATTCGGGCGTGCCAGTGAGAATTGGAAAGGTCAACTTGTGTTTCCCGGTTTTTATGGGCATGCCTGAGTAGCATTCTAGGCTGTAGGAGGTCAGGAGGTGCTGTATTGGGGGAACAATAGTACGATACGACACCTCGCTGTCCAGTACGAGTACAGTACATGTGAGGATTGGATTGCAGGTTATATATATACGGTATATCTAGAATTATTAACCTTAGGGAGGAGAAATATAATTGTTCAGCCAACATTACTTTTTCTTCTGCTAGGACATCTGTCCCTCCACGTTCCCGGCGCCCTCTTATAATATATACCCCACTTCCGGCTTGATTTCTTTTTTCTTGCGAGATTATGCATCCCTGATTCCAGACTATGTGCTCGAAATCTCCGCGGGACCAGTATTCGTGGTATCCAGCGATGCTATACCACCAATCATCACTCGACCTTAACGAGCCGGCCGAAAACACCCCATGGGTGAAATTGTCTTGGCTTTGTAACGAAGCTCGACATGCCGAAAGGAGTGGTGGGTATCCCTGAGCTGCGGTGTGGCTCTTCGTTGGTCTGAAGGGCAAGAATGCCAGACTGGTCCTGTGTAAAATCCGTCGGGGGATAACTAACTAACTAACGCCGGAAAGGAGGCACAGTACTTCGATAGGCCGAATGTAAAACGGGTTGTCATCACGGCTCATTAGGTCTGCCGGTATTTCCGTAACATAGTTTGGCACGTTGTGCAGTTGTAGGGGTGAGCTGGAGTCCATGAGCTGTGGTTTCCTAGGAAGGGTTGTAAGTCCTTGCTGCTGGGGGTGTATTGTGGTTCTTGTGTATGGGTAGGACTTGGGAGTGGGTGTATTCCTTTTTCTGGCCGGACCAGCTCCTGTGGGTTGAAGCTGCTGGGCAGAGCATATAGAATCCTTACCCGCTTTTTTCCCCACTGCGCTCCATACATCGAGCTGAGGTTGCGGTTTGGGAGCGAGAGTGGTAAGGTGCTGGGCAAAAGACCTGGTCGAGATTTTAGATCTCCAATGAGCAGAGATTGAGGATAGTTAAACGAAAGGCTTGAAGATGGGGATTCGGGTGGTAACTTATATGAGGAGGATCGAGAGTGGGAGGGCGCTACTGGGGAGGAGCTAAGCTAAGCTGAGTCCACTATACTCTTACCGTCAGTGCTGGGAGCTAACTGTGTGCTTGAAAGCCTGGATTGAGTTTTCAATCACTCTCCCGCGCGTCATGTAGAAACCTCCTCCCCCCCTATATCTCCGTTGAGATCTGGAGTGCTTTTGTTATATATACTGCCCCGGGTAACCGAGTCTGATAGGCTTATGGTTGGTTACTGTGCTGTATCGTATCGTATCGTATCGTGCATGTGCAAGACAAGCCTTGCTGTTGAAAACTGCAGTTCTATCGCCGCACTTGGTGCGGGATGTGCCAGCTCTCTCTGCCCGCACTGGCCGCAGTGGTATACGTACGCACTAGTGAGAGGATGCGTAAGCCTGTGTTTTTGTTTCCACCCCCTTTGTTTCCACCTTTCTTCCTGTCTTCTCACACAACACAACCTTTGCTCCTGTACACAACTTTCCTCCTAACTTTCCTTTCATCAACTTAACACAATCAATCAACGATCTTCATCTCCATCGAAGCGGTTCCACTCCACTTTGTAGAATCCCAACCGTAAATCATTTCCGTCACAACCACTATTTACAACACTTGCGGACTTTGTATTAGCCGAGTGATTGTCGGTGATGGGCCTTAAAACAACCTAGGAAGGCTGGCGGAGATAGGGGCACCCAGGTGTAGCAGTATGTGTGAGCTGGGGGTGGCAGGGGTTCTTTCTCTTTCTTTCTTGCAAGTACTGTACTGTTATAGCTTAGCCATAGGGGTTTTGTTTGTGTTTTTGGGTTGTCATACAATACAGTAAGAGGGCGGTTTATATGGTAAATTTCTTTTAGAGTTGCTCATCGGAGACATGATCAATCTCGGCTAGCCGCTTTAGTGATGAACATTGGTTCTTGGGCTAGGTTGTGATAGAAGACTGTTCACACCAGTATATTTAACGACTCCTCGGGTTCCTCCCGGGGTTAAGCATAGAACGTATTTGGTTCTGGTGAACTTACACCTCGATCGTTAGAGAGGTGGGGTAGGTTATGGTAAATATGGTAGGCTGCGATGACACGCTGGCGCTACTCTCTACGAGTATAGTACTGTTTGACGGCCTCGGCGAATATCGAAAACACGGCCCCTAGTTTCATAGAACCTGGTAGGACGTTCGGGGAATAGCTTTCTGGCCTGTAGTCTATTGGCATGGCGAAGGCTTATGCTGGATGCATTAGGTGCGGCGATATTTAAGCTCTTCGACTAATTCATCCGCAAGGCTTGGTATACCTGTATGTATACTAAGCCAGGTGATTCCACGGTAGTCGTTCTAAGGCACTTGTTCATCGCAATGTAGGATTCGTGGAGTCGTATTGAACTGTAGGAAGGCGATTGATTAGGGATAAAGGGATGGAATTTCATGCGATTGAAGCAGGAGGCGCAGGCAGGGTGTGGGCACGAATTTGGGGGAGATTGATTGGGCGGCCCTGAGGCATCCATTAGGTTCCACAAGAGACCCCGCTTTTTCTTCAGCCCCTTGGAATTCATAGTCGACCGACTCCATCACCCATCGTGTCCTAGACCGCAAAAGGCAGAAAATGTCGCAGTTTCTCAATAATAACATCAACTCTTTGAATACTGTTAATAACTTTACTGTTGCCGACGACCGATCTAGCATCTTAGCCTGGCTGTCCCCACTAGAGCCTAGGTTACGACATCAGGACATCCAAGAAAACCGGGTAGAAGATGTAGGAGAATGGCTCCTGAAAACCGAGGAATATAGGAACTGGTACGCGGGTAGTGAGGGAAGTGCATCAGACAGCGCAGTTTTGTTTTGCTATGGAGATCCAGGGGTCGGCAAAACTTATATTAGGTAACAAGCACGATCCTCGATGGGTTGGAGAGAGAGGGAGGGCTAGTGCTGATGATCTGTGATGTTAGCTCACTGGTGATAGACAACTTGTGTGATCAGGCTAGAGGACAGGGCGCCGCTGTTGCATGCTTTTACTTTGACTTTGCAGCCCGAGAGGTGCAGTCATCGACGAGTGTGCTGGGCGCCCTGCTCAAGCAGGTTGTGGGCGGACTAGAAAAGATACCGGGGGAAATAATGAAAGCCTACGAAGATCAGAGAAGGGTCATTGGTGGACGGGGACCGCAACTTTCAGATGTTGTGAGGATGCTGCAGACTATCTCTTGTCAGAAGCGTACGTTTATATGCATTGATGCTCTAGACGAATGCGTGGCGAGGCATCAGGTCAAGATTCTTGGTTCGTTAAGCAAAATCCTCCAAAAGTCTCCTGGCACTCGAATATTCGTGACTGGAAGACCGCACATTCAGGCTGAAATCGGAGAGCGTCTTGCTGGAAGGGTAAGGAGTGTATCCATCACCCCCAGCCGAGAAGATATTATCAGTTATCTCCATAGTAGGCTGGAAGAGGACACAATCCGGGATGCGATGGACAGTAGTCTGGAGGCAGATATCCTGAAGAGGATTCCGGATCAAATTTCGGAAATGTACGTACAAGCCTGATAATTTAGAAGCTACCTCGGCCATTCACTCACAGATACATATCTAGATTCCTACTAGTCTCGCTGAATATCGATGCGATCCTGCAAGAAACCACAATTCATCGCAGGCGGCAAAAGCTGGGCGCGATGACAAATGGCTTGGGGTTGGGGGATGCTTATCGTTCAACTCTGGATCGGATAAAAGGACAGGGTGGGGAGAAAGCCAGGCTTGGTATGGCGACTTTGATGTGGATCTCTCACTCGGAGCGGCCCCTGAAGCCTGATGAACTGTGTCACGCCTCAGCAGTGGAAATAAGGTCGCCAGATGTCAATAGCGACAATGCTCCTTCAATCGGGACACTACTATCCTGTTGTCAAGGACTTGTTGTGGTAGACAAGAAGGCTTCCACTGTTCGGTTAATCCACTTTACCCTTCTTGAGTACCTCCGGGGCCATCCCGAGCTTTTTGGTACAGCTCACTCGACAATTGCCGAAACCTGCTTAAGTTATTTGAATTCGCAGCAGGTCAAGGCTCTTTCGGCTCGCCCCTCTCCCGATCTCCAAGGCACTCCCTTTCTCGAGTATTCCTCTGTGTATTGGGGAGTCCACGCGAAACGGGACCTTTCGGATTGCGCTAAATCACTTGCGCTGAAGCTATTTGGCGACTACGATAGCCACATATCCATTAAAATCCTATTGGAAGCGCAGAGGAGGTACTTGTGGCATGTTGATTACGATAAACTTTCCCTGTTCAGTGGCCTACACTGTGCATCCGTTTTCGGGATAGTTGAGATTGCAGTTGATTTGATGGGTGTAGAAGGTTGTGATATTAACCAAGGAGACTGCACTGGTAACACGTCCCTTGCGTGGGCTGCTTTAAATGGGCACGAGGAACTGGTAAAAATTCTCCTTGGGCAGGACGACGTCCGCCCCGACAAACCGGATAACTGCGGCCAAACACCACTCTGGTGTGCTGCCAAGAATGGCCACGAGGGAGTGGTGAAAATGCTACTCGGACGGGGAGACGTCAGCCCTGACAAACCGGATGAACGCGGCCGAACGCCACTCTACTGTGCTACTTGGAATGGGCACGAGGGAGTGGTGAGAATACTGCTCGGGCGGGATGATGTTAATCCCAACAAACAAGGTGAGAGCAGCCCAACACCACTCTGTGTTGCTGCCACGCTCGGGCACGAGAGAGTGGTGAATATACTGCTCGGACGGGGCGACGTCAACCCCGACAAACCGGATAGCTTCGGCCAAACACCGCTCTGGTGGGCTGCCCGGAGTGGACACGAGGGAGTAGTGAAAATGCTCCTCAGACGGGACGACGTCAACCCTGACGGAGTAGGTGAGGGCGGCCGAATATCGTCCTTGGCTGTTATTCTTGTGAAATCATTTGCACTGCTCTACATTCCCTAGAATCCACCACCCTAAGCGCAACCTAACGGCGAGGGGGTATTGCCTTCCTTGCCGCCTTCAAATATTGATGCTCTATGGGCCATTTGCGGGAGGACCACACCAATTCCATAAATATGCCTGTCGCGTCGTCGTTTTCTCACCCTCTCAGTCCCGCCTGACCCCAACCCGTGGCGTATAATGCCACTTTATGGTGATTATGGTGATTATCGTATTTCCTTTCCTTCCCTGGTAGAACTGCCACAGAAATCTAGCTTAAGTATTCTATTTTGGTCTGGGGGAATCACATGTGATTGGAATGTCCATATCTATCGCGTCCCTGCCTGAACATCCCCATGGATTTTTTTATGTAGTCGAGTTAGTGTAATCGAGAGTTTGGCGTTGGTGTGGGTTATTTCTGTTGTATTGAGATAAGCAGGTGTGGCTTGAAATTTCCATCATATTTCCACTTTTTTCTTTTCTTTTTTGTGGTTGTAAATCCTCTTTGCACATGCGTTGTTCGTTTCCACTTTTCCTTTATTTCCTTTCCCTCCCCTCTGGAGCGCTGGCCTGCGGGTTGTTTAGATAATATAGGGAGATGATAATATAAAGCGCGAATATTTCTGACACTCGTGGAAAGCCTCGTAAAAGCCATCTGTTGACTAAGGTATGATGGTAATTGGTTTCCATCATGGACACGGTTTACTGAAGGTTATTCTTATAGGTTACTATCCCCTGGATGTGAACTTGAAGGCAAGGTGAGATTGGGGGCAGTTTACACCTTCTAGTCTTGCTCAAGAAGGAAAATTAATACAGGAAGGAGTCTGAAATTAACTCCCATTCAAAGAGCACCCGTATCCTTCCCCAGTTTGTCAAGAGTGATCGTACTGCCCACTGCGCTGTACGATATCAACTTACAATTGAGCCCGGAGAGCATTCCGCCATTTTGTCCACAAGAACCTTTTAGGACGTTCTGGCCAATGCTCAAAGGGGGCTTTGCGAGTCCATATAAGCTCTCTAAACAGGCAGGGAAAGCTTTGCCGTTTGAAAGGTATGAGTGTTCAAATGATACTGCACGCTGCCGTAAATTACAGCTGGAGGGTGGAATATCGGGAAACGGTGTCTTACGCTTAAGATTTGATTCTGGGTGGTTTCCTTTCCCATAAATCCCTGTTTTAGGGGCGCCGATGAGTTAAGTTTCTTATAACTAGCTGATGGTAGGTGGCCGACTTCTAGTGATAGGAGGAGAGTTAGGAAAATGATTTAAGCGTGAGGCTTTAGTATGAGAGTGTGCGTAGGAGCCCGCGGCCCAGGGAGAGCCAAATTAGATCTACAATATTCTTACCCCCCAAAGCTGGAGGTTAATTGTGTATTTAAAGAGCTAGGTTAGCCTCCAATTTCCTCATCCTGTGCGCCTGCTCTTACATGACGATTTAGATTTAAGGTGCTTTTGTTTTACACTTTCCTGACTCACGGCATCTGGGGTGAGCTTACAGCAAGTTACAGCATTATATGGGGTTGGATAGTAATGTTAGAGTGTGGATATGATTTTGATCTGGTTCTCTCCTGTACTTTTCTCTGCATGGTTTGAGCGCTCTTCTCACCAGGCTATATTGCGCGATATCGTAGTCAGAATGCATAAGTAGCCCATAAAGTATGCATTCCGGCACCTCGACTATTCCCTTATATTTGCTTCTTTAAGCAGTGCCCCACTTGCTCCCCTTCTTGCCCTTGTTCTCTTCGATTTCCTCTCTCTCCCTAAGTCTAGAACACTTGATAAAATCTTATTTCTCCTAGCACGATTCGTGACTCGTAGGCTATGTAGAATCAGCGGGAATTATATTAGTGGACGAGTGACATTCTGTGACGACGTTATAAAGCAACATAAGGAAGAGGGGTGGTAACCAAGTCACCTACTTGGTGGTAATACCACTCGAGTGTAGTAGTGCGTGGGCTAGCTGAAGCGGGGCTGGTATCCTTTTTTCAAGTACTGTTCTGGTCATGCAGTTTTGTTTTTGTTTTGTTTTTGTTTTGTTTTGGGGGCACAATATTCCAAGAATGTACTGTACCGTCGTCTATAAGGAAATTTATTTTAAGGTTGTTTACCGGAGATTTACTCCGTTGTCTCGGTGGCTTATGATAGTTTAGCGGTAAATATTGGACGCTGAATTATCCTAGGCTCTGGCGGAGGACTACTCGGTAACATATTCAATGATCTTTCAATTACTGCATCGGTCGGGTACTGAATGAGTTCAGTCGTGTTGGGCTTTCCCCGCCTCACAATCGCTGCTCTTGTTATTTCCTGATGATGTGGCACTTGTAATAAGAGCGGTTTCCTGGGGTACTGTCATTTCCGCAGACTGTTGGGGCGCTAGCCACGCGATAGATCAATCTCAATGGAGGGGATGTCGGGACCGGAAAGTAGCAATAATGATTCATCTCAACCTAAGTTGGCGGGTTGAGAGGGTCGAGTCGCGCTATAGGTATCGTGGAAATGCCCATCTCGGGTGATATTTGTACACTTGTATGATTGATACCATGGCTATCGATGTGTCTTAGCACCAGTATAAGTAGTGGTCCTCAAAATACAGAACAAACCATCCACCCAACCATAAACACTAGCTTCTTCTTCTCGCTTCAATTCTTGTGTGAGAAGCGTCGTGAAAGCACTCGGTGTCTGTTCCAGGGGGCCCTGAGAGTAGGCGAAAACTAGCTACTTGGGATTGCCTGGCGTTTGTGAAACAGGCTCCTGTTGAATACAGGCAAAAAATCGGCTGGACTTCACAATTTTTGATGGTATGCAACAGCAGTTTGTTTTATAAGCGTCAGGAAATTACGACTACTTGAGTAGAGGTTGAGGAGACTCTGAATTCAAGTATTTCTCATCCATTTCGCGTTGGGATCCTGGGGGCAGATGAACTAAGTTCTTAACCCCCGAAGGTTATTGGGTTTTAACATTGGGTATGGGCTGTGCTCAGTCAATACTGGTAAGATACTCTATCCGCCAAGGACCAGTCCCAACTTTAGTATCGTGTGATTCTGGTCGCCGTACACCTGCTCATGGTTGAGGAGAAATAATCGTCTGATTTCAAGTTGAAAGATGACTATCGACAGGGAAACCTTCTCGACCCCAAGATTGCAGAAATGTAGCTAGACCCTGCTGCATTGATCTAGGATTTTGATTTCTGGAAACGCGAACTTGGAGACCATGATTTGGGTTTGAAGTTGGGGCATTTTGTATGGGCGCCTCAAGTAATAGCCTCTTGTAAAATGTAGGCAAAAATAGGCCAAGACACCGAAATGTCAGTGGAACATGTCTCGATAAATCCACCATCGGCCGCCAGGCTCTCGCGACCCGGGACAAAACACCCCCAGAAGGAATAGTGTTATCCAGACTGAGTATGGCCTGGGGAGGCTTACCCGATGGTGTATTTATCGAGTTTTTACGGTAATCCCAATTCAGTCTTAGAAACCGTTTTTCTTGGCATTGTTTGCACATTATTGCCATTAAAGATGAGTTTTATAGGTTTCTGAGCTGCCTCAGGAGCAGGTATTATATCTAGGAAGCAGAGAACAAAGATCTAGAAAAAATAAATAAAATAAAGAAAAAAATAAAGGAAAAAGGCAGAATATGCTTATAATCGGGCAGAACAATGACCGCATATATCTGATACAGGTTTATCGCGACTGGAACAATAGCCCATCATATTTTTCTGCGTCTGCACCTGCATCTACTTAGGCGGTATAGAACAAACTATAAAGGGCATTTGAGAAAGGAAAGAGTGGGGAAAAAAAGAAATGATATAATTTTCTTCGGATACCCGGATACCCCCCTCTTTTCTCTTCTGGCCCTGCTACTGAGAGCAAAAGATGAAAATAGGGGAAAAGGAAATTCGGGATACTAGCACAGGTAGAAAAAAATTTAAAGTGGCGAAGTTAGAACTGTCGTAATAGAGGCTTGTTAATTCCAACGAGTAGCAAAACTTGATCTCCTCCATTCTCCATTGTTGCTAATAAGATAGAAAGCTATTAGCTCTCAGCTTCTCCCTGCACCTTCTCCCCCACGAGGGCAATCAACATGCGCTTAACATCGGCCAAATCTTGCTGAGTCTTGCTGTGTGTCTCCTCGGCTCTTACCCGGAACTCTCCAATTCCGTACTCCAACACTCCATACCTCTTCCTAAAATCTCTAAACTCTCTCTCAATTTTGGTGAAACCTTTCTGAGTTTCGCGGCGTATCTCCTCAATTTCGTCCTCCAAAACTCCAAACCTCTTTCTAAACTCTTCCTCCAACTCTCCAAACCTCCCTTCTGAAACCAAACCTTCAAATTTCCCTTCGATGTTGGCAAAACCTTTCTGAGTCTCGTGGTGTGTCTCCCCAACTCTTCCTCCCAACTCTCCAATTTCGTCCTCCAAGGCTCCAAACCTCTTTCCTAAACCTCTAAACTCTTCCTCCAACTCTCCAAACCTCTCTTCTGAAACTAAACCTTCAAATTTCCCTTCGATGTTGGCAAAACCTTTCTGAGTCTCGTGGTGTGTCTCCCCAACTCTTCCTCCCAACTCTCCAATTTCGTCCTCCAAGGCTCCAAACCTCTTTCCTAAACCTCTAA
>Ga0307509_10000280_pt1 | contig 84178 bp, 64 predicted proteins | sample 10_EM_MG_FD_202245 | JGI IMG/M metagenome (GOLD analysis project Ga0307509, IMG submission 202245) | Populus trichocarpa ectomycorrhiza microbial communities from riparian zone in the Pacific Northwest, United States - 10_EM | ecosystem: Host-associated > Plants > Roots > Unclassified | place...
CTCCATCTCGGCCATCGGGCCGTAGGAGCCGAGGATCACGCGTCCGGATTATGCCGCGTAAGAAATTGCGTCTTCGACGAGAACCACTGGGCTACGCGGCATAACCCGGTACGCGGCATAATGCTCGACTCACCATCGTCATGTGCACGAGTATGGCTATACGGTAGAACTGGGCCCGGATCAGCGGCCTCGGTTTCGTGATCGTCATGGCCGCCTGGTCACTGCGGTGCCGGCGCCGCCGGAGACCGCGGAGCTTGGCTGGTCGCGGATCTGCGCAGCGAATGCGCCGCTCACGATCGATGCAGACACGATCGCCTGTGAATGGGATGGGAGGCCGGTCGACTACGGCGCGATCGTCGGGCACCTGCTCGAGGCCGACGGCGTTCTGTGATGGCCCCAGTACGCCAGGAACGTTGCACGGAGAGCCGCGGGGTTGGCGCCAGCGCAGCGGGGGGGGGCCAGCGGTGATACCGCGGAATCGCGAGCGGTGGAGTCGCGAGGGCGCGCGGCTCTGCGCCGAGCGCATGACGAGCTTGGCGCTGGGGAGGACGACGGGCCCTGAGGCGGGCTGGTTGATGTCCGCGCAGGGAGACCCTGGGGTTGGCGGGCAGCCCGTGCTGTGCGCCGAGCGCATGATGAGCTTGGTGCGCTGGTCCGGACGAGGCGTCCTGAGGCGGGCTGGTTGATGTCCGCGCTGGGAGATCCTGGCGGTAGCGGGTAGCCCGTGCTCTGCGCCGAGCCATGACGAGCTTGGTGCGCTGGTCCTGACGAGGCGTCCTGAGCGGGCTGGTTGATGTCCGCGCAGGGAGACCCTGGCGGTGGCGGGCAGCCCGTGCTCTGCGCCGAGCCCATGATGAGCTTGGTGCGCTGGTCAGGACGAGGCGTCCTGAGGCGGGCTGGTTGATGTCCGCGCTGGGAGACCCTGGCGGTGGCGGGCAGCCCGTGCTCCGCGCCACGCGCTTGGCGCGGGGTCAGGACGACTGCGTTCCGTGGCGGCACCGACACCATCGACGTCGTGCTCCGGTAGGTCCCAGTGACGAGCTCGACCCAACGCCCGGGGGGGGTAAGCCGAGGCGTCACGGCCACGCCCTGTGTGGTCACCGGCTCTGCGGGCCGCCCCCACGCAGGGAGCCCCGTGTGCTGGATCGGGTGCCGGCGATCTCGCTACGCGCTCGGGCGCGAGTCTCGTGGTGGGCCGCGCGGGGTTGCGCTGTGACGGCATGGGCCATGCGGCGATCGCGGCAGCGCTCACGCTGTGCACGATCATCGGGTCGCAGGGCTGATCGCGCGCGGGGATGACGCAGGGGATGCGTGTCCGACGCGTAGGCTCCAGGTTCATTACGTTGCTCGCGGAAGACTGGGCTATTCAGCGGTACTCGACGAGGCCGCGATCGCAGGATCGATTGGTTGCGACGGGCTCGAGCCGAGCGCTCCCACGTCTTGCGAACTGGAACTTTCTGGTCTTCGTCGAACCCTATCGATCACTTGGCGAGCAACGTTATGAACCTGGGGCTCGCGTATGATTGTTCGATCGAATACGTTGCCGGCAGGTTGCGTTCCTGATCGAGGACCCCGATGCCTGGAATCGCGTTTGCCCGACTGAGGAGATATACGCGGACCTTTACGGCAGCTGGCGCAGCCGGCCGTCCTGGCACACCATACGTGGTCCCTCCTCGAGGGCGTCGATGGCGGTGAGCTGATCTGCGATGTCGACGGTGACGATCGAGATCACGGGGGAATCGGCGAAGTCCCACAGCGCGTTCTGATCGAGATCGGGATTGCGGCGGGACTCCCATTGTTCGGCGCGCCAGCCCCACAGCCCGAGCTGACCGACGCCGGCGGTGAGGAGGATGGCGAGGGCGACGAGCACGCGCGTCGGCCGGCGGGACGCCGCGACGCCGCTGCGCAGGGCGAGCCAGATGCCCACCCAGGTGGCCTCGGCGAGAAACCGCGGGCCGAAGCAGCTGCCACCCCACCACATGTGGAACACGGCGATGACCCCGAGCTGCGCGGCGATGCCGGCGGCGATCAGCCGGGCGGTCCAGTCGCCGGTGCGCAAGGTGAGCACGGTGCCGAGGACCGCGATCGGCGCGAACCAGATCCAGCCCCGCGCGGGGCTGATCAGGAGCCCGCCGAGGCCGTAGCCGAGCTGCGCGCGGGTCAGCACGAACACGTGGGAGGCGACGCGCGCATTGGCGTCGAACTGCGCCGTCGGCAGCGCGGTGCCGAGCTCGACGAGGTTCCAGGCGATCAGCGGCGCTGCCGCGAAGATGGCCAGGGCGATCGCGGCGGCAGCGCGCCGCGGCGTGCCGCGATCGAGGCACCAGGCGAGGCCGAGGCCGAGCACGAGCGGGCCGATCGTCGGACGCAGCAGCGCGGCGATGGTCAGGAGCGCGGGTGGAGCATCGCGAGGCGCGGCGCACGCGGGCGCCAGGCGAGCGCGGCGAGCGCGGCCATGACAAACGGGAGCACCACGGTCTGCTGCCAGAGCCCCTGGCCCAGGGTGGCAGCGCCGGCATACGACGCGGCGCCGAGCAGGCCCGCGCCAGCGCTGACCGCGAGCCCTCGCCGCGCCGCGGTGGCGAGCGCGAGGAGCATCGCGGCCAGGCCGAGCAGCACCGCGGCGGCGTACCGCTCGCGCTGGCGAAGGGTGGTGTCGTCGAGCGCGTCGCCATTGGCAAGCGCTGGCACCGCGAGCGCACCTGCGAGCGCCGGCCCCGGGCCGAACACCGAGACGACCTGGTCGCCGGTCTGGCGCGCCCAGTAGGGCAGCCGGCCGGAGGCGGCGCGCGCGCCGATCCAGTCGACGGTGCTCAGGTCGAAGCCACCGCCGCAGCGGAGGACGGCCGCGCCCAGGCGCCCCGGGACCGTGTCACCGCTGATCTGCCGCAGCGGTGCGCACAGCGTGGCGGTGACGACCGCAGCGAGCACGAGCGACATCGCCACGAGCCGCGCGCGCAGGCGGGCCGGTGGGACCGTCACGGCGACCCCGCGGGGCGCAGCGCGCGGTCCGTGGCGACCGCAGTCGGCCGTGCGCCGAGCGTCGCGGCGAGGTAGAGCTGCGCGGCAGCCTCGGCGAACTGAGACCGACCGAGGAGCACGCGGGACAGCAGGCGGTGGCTCTGCGCGCTCGGGTCGCGCACCAGCTGCGCGCGTGCGATCCGCTCGGCGTCGGCGTAGCGGCCCAGCGCGATCAGCAGGCTGATCCGGGTCCGTGCGTACGTCGGGATCTCGGGACGGCGAACCGCCGCACGCTCGGCGAGCACCAGGGCGTCCGGCAGCTTGCCGGCACGGGTCAGGAGGTCGGCGTAGAGCCACATCGTGCTCGCGTGCCCACTTTGGGCGGCGTGCTCGGCCACCACGAGGGCGTCGGCGGGGTGGCCGGTCCTGTCGAGGACGCGCGACTTGCGCGCGAGCAGGTAGCCGTGGTCGGGGTGGGCGGCGAGGCCGCGATCGAGCACCTCGAGCACCTCGGTCCAGCGGCCGAGCGCGAACAGCTCGTTGGCCAGTCGCTCGCACGCGGTGGGATCGTCCGGGCTGGCCGCAAACGCGGTGGTGAACAGCTCGACCGAGGAGGTCCACGCGGCTTGCGCGCGGAGCGTCGAGATCCCGAGCACGCAGACGAGGGCGCCGGTGATCGCCAGTCGCGCCGGGCCGCGCACGCACAGCACCAGCCACGCAGCGGCGATACAGCCGGCCAGGCTCCACAGATATGCGTAGCGATCCGCCGCCGCGATGTGAAGCGGAGCGAGCACGTGGCCGATCGGGATGAACCAGATCCACGCCCATGCGAGCACGGCACGCCGCCACGCGCGTCCGGCGCGCCGCCGGTACGCTGCGATCGCGACGGAGCCGAGGACCGCGGCCGCCCCGAGCCCCAGCTCGAGTGGCGCCGGACCCTCGGACTGGATCGGATACGACACCGCCGGCGACCGCGCGAGCACCAGGCTCTCGACGTAGTGGCCCTGCGCGGCGAGCCCGAGCCGCGGCCTGCCGCCCGGCACGGCCTCGACCTCGCGGTCGATCACGCCGGCATCACGCGCGACCCGCACCACCGGGATCGCTGCCAGCGCCGCCGCGCCACCGACGAGGCCGATCGCGATCCACCGGCGCCGCGCCGCGGGCAGCAGCAAGATGTCCCACGCGGCGAACACCGCCGGCGCAAACATCGCGGGCGCCTTGCTCCACGTGCCAGCGACCGCGGTCGCCGCCGCGATGAGGATCCAGCCGCGGCCGCCGCCACGGCGATAGCGGATCCAGGCATGGCCACACGCGACGATGAATAGCCCCGCGAGGACGCCTTTGCGCTCCGACAACCACGCGACCGATTCGACATGGATCGGATGAATGGCCCACAGCAGCGTCGCCAGCCAGGCCAGGTCGCGCCGCATCCCGAACCTGACCAGCAGCCCGCCGAGCGCGAACACAGTCAGCGCATAGCAGGCGAGCTGCGTGAGATGAAAGCCTCGCTCGTGATCGCCCCACACGGCCATGTCGGCGGCGACCACGACATCGCGCACCGGCAAATATTCGGTGCCGACGTCGTGCCGCGTGCGCGCGTCGAGCTCGAGCCACACGTGGCGCATCGTGGCGGCCGAGGGCGTCCGCAGCGGGCTGTCGTCGCTCCACAGCCAGTCGTCGTCGAGCGCCACCCGCCCGAACATCAGCGTGGGCGCGAACATCAGCACGGTGATCGCGACCACCAGCCAGCCGGCGCCGCGGCGGTCCCAGCCAGTCGGTGGGGGCGGGGCCGGGGCGGTCACGCGCGCCATTGTGCACAGATTCGCCGGCGCGCGGATCGTGTGGGGCGACGTCATCACCGCCGCGGCATGACTGGTTCACCGCGGGGCGGGCCGCCGCTCCTCGCGACGCGTCGTCGAGCCAGCGCTACCTCGGCGGTTCGTCGACCAGCGTCGTCTCCAGGATGGCGGACTCGGCGGTCGCGAGCGCAGGCGGCAGCGCGATGCTCGACGGAGCGATGAACGCGACCAGGTGGCTCCCGGTCCTGGAGGGCGTGAATGCGGCGCTGCAGGTGGTGCCGGCGCCGCACGAGGCGAGCCGGCCGTCCTCGATGCTGTAGATCTGGATGAAGTACGGTGTGGGGCCGACGTCGAACGAGGCGGTCGCGGTGACGAGCTCGTCGTCGAACGTCGTGGACGGCGCCGACAGCGAGACCGTGGTCCCGCTGTTCGACCAGGTCACGAACTGCGTGGCGCCGCACTCCAGCAGGTTCGGCGGTGGATAGCTCGAGCCGAAGCCGGAGAAGCACGCCCGGTACGCGTGCGTGGTCGCGGTGCCCTGGCTGACGCTGGCCGCGATCCCCGTGCCAAAGCCGTATTGCGCGAGAAATCCACCCGTGGTGACGTCGTAGACTCCGACGTAGAACGGGGACGGGCCGATATCGAAGCTGGTGCTGGCGAACAGCGTGGCCGCACCGCCGATCGGCACGGTGGTCGCCGATTCGGTCAGGCGCACCCCCGAGCCGTGCCACGATACCGGGAGGGCGCCAAACAGAAACCCGCCCATGCTATCGGCCACCTCGTGGCCCTGGAGGTCCTCGACGAAGGCGGCAAAGGACGACGTCTGGATGATCGGGCGTGTGACGCTGGCCTGGCACGTCGTCCCCGTGCCGCACGTGGCAATGAACGTATTGCTGTCGAAGTCTAGAATTCGAATGTAATACGGGGTCGGGCCGACGTCCATATTCGCGGTCGCGGTCAGCATTGTGGCGTCGGTGGGCCAGGTCGAAGGCGGCGATGCGCTCAACCCAACGCTCCAGGCGACGGCCGCGGTGGCGCCCACCGCGTCCTCGCGCGCAGGCTTTGCCACAAACGTGGTGCGGGGCACCGCGACTGGTGACGGCTGCAAGCCGGCCTTGCGTGCGATCTGCTCGGGGGACGGCCCCGGCGGCGTCACCTGGGCGTGCGCGGGCCGGCTGACCGGCACTGCCGCGCTGCCATCGTCGCCTGCGGTGTCATCTCCGGCCACACATCCAGCACCAAGGCCGGACGCACAGGCGAAGGCGATCAGTGCCATTGTCGATCTGGATAGAATATCAGGCATGGAATCCCTCCTTGGTCGCGAATCCGGCTGGATCTGCGCCAGATGCCGACCAGGGATATCCCGCGCCTGCGCGCGGATCTATAGGCGGTTATTGCTCGCTGCCGACGCAGTGGTGGCACTGAAACAGGTTGTGTGGGTCATAGGCATGCTTGATCGCGAGGAGCTTGGGGTAGTTGTCACCCCACAGCGCGTGCTGCCAGTCGGGCTCGAAGTAGTCGGTCTCGTTGACGTACGAGCCGCCGTCGGGGGTGACGTCGCGCAGCGCCTGCATGGCCGCATGGACGCCGGACCGGGCGGCCTCCGCTTCGCCGAGGTCGGGCTCGTGGCCCGGCACGCCGGGGACGCCGTCGCCGCTGGCGGCGATGATCGCGAGCGCCGCCGCGCGGAACACCGCCGGGTTCATCGACGTGGTACGGCCGCGCTCGAGGGCGTCGGCGGATGCGCCGGCCTGGGCCTTGTTGAAGTGCAGACCCACGGTCCAGTGTCGCGATGCGGCGAACAGCGCCGCCGCGAGCTGGTTGGCGTGGGCGGCGTCGAACCGATCGAGGGGAATCCACCGCGAGCCATAGGCATACCAGTAGGTCGAGACCTCGTTGGCGTCGCCCGCCCACCAGAAGTGGCCGGGGGGCTCGCCGGGGCGGGTGTCGGCGTGGATCGCGGCCGGCGCATACTTGTGCAAGAACTCGAAGCTCCACATCTGATTGCCTGGCAGCGCGATCGCGGAGACCTGGATCGTGTAGCGGTCCGGGTGCTGGGCGATCCAGGCCCGTAGCGGCTGCCAGACTTGCTCGGCGTCGCTCGCCGGCATGCCCTCGAAGGTGAGCGACAGGCGCAGCGAATGGTGGTGCACCGCGACCTGCTCGCCCCAGTGCTCGTTGCTCAGGTGGTCGCGATAGAACGCCACGAACTGCTCGAGGAGCTGCTGGAACGCGGCGTCGCTGGTCGCGGTGATCTCGCCCGTGAGCGAGCCGACGTAGCTGGGCAGCGGATGGGTCATGAGGGTGACCTTGGTGACCACGCCGAAGGTGCCGCCACCGCCGCCGCGCAGCGCCCAGAATAGATCGGGGTGCTGGCAGGCGTTGGCGACGACGAGCTTGCCGTCGGCGGTGACGACCTCGGCTTCGAGCAGACTCGCGGCCGCGATCCCGTACTTCTTGGACCAGCTGCCGAACCCGCCGCCCTGCAGGAAGCCGCCCGCGGCGCCGACCGAGGTACACCCGCCGCCCTGGACGTAGCGGCCGTGCTTGCCGGTGACCTCCTGATAGACCTCGAGCCACCGCGTGCCTGCCTCGACGGTGACAGCGGGGACGGCGGGCTGTGCGGCGGGGCACCCGCGCGCGACGAAGCCGTCGTCAACCGTGATCTGCCGCATCTTGTGGGTCCAGATCAGCAGGGAGTCGGGCGCGCTCGATCGGCCGAGGTAGTCGTGGCCGGTGCCCTTGATGACCAGGCGCAGATGGTGATCGCGCGCGAAGCTCACCGCGGCGGCGATGTCGTCAGCGCCCGCAGCGACCACGGCGTGGCTGCTCGGCGCGGCGGTCCAGGCGCCGAGCCAGCCAGCGGACTGGGTGCCGCCGGCTTGATCCTGGAGGTAGAACGGGTTCTTCATGCGGCGGACGGCGGCTGCGCAGGCCTCGCTCGCCGCGTCGATGCGGCACGGCTGCCACGGCGATGCGGGCACCTCGAGCGTGCCGCGCAGGCTCGAGCCGAGTCGCTGCCAGTCGCCGTCGGTCGGCCAGCACGGCTGGTCGGGCTTGCACCAGGCTCCGGCCGCGTCGGCGGGTGGCGGAGCGTGTCCGGCAGGCGCCTGGTGTGTCGAGGGCCCGCAACCCACGCCGAGCGCGGCGACCAGGACCACGGAGCGGATGCGGGACGCCAGCCAGCCTACACGTCGGCAATACAGAGATCGCATGCGGGCAGCCTGGCATCGCCGTGCGGGCGCTGCCACCAGCCTACGCGCGAGTGGAACAGGGGTGGAACGAGTCGGACTGGACGAGGAATGAACCGGTGTTCCGATCGGAACATCGCTGTGGGTGTGACGATTGCCATTCACGGGTCGACCAGAATACGCCAGGACCGCGACCGGCGATCGAAGTTCGCGAGCGTGCGCGGTCAAATTCTCTTGTCTTGATCGATCCACGCAACGGGTATGTTCGATGTGTGTAGATTGCGAACAGCGACACACACTCGCCCGTGTTGGCGCGCATAATTCGATTTTCCACAGATTGCCATCTCGCCGCACGATGACGCACTCGCGTTGATCGATACTGCGGCCGTGATCATCGGATATCGCACATCATCCACCAGACGCCGGATTTCCCAGCTCTCGACACTGCTGCTCGTGCTCGCGGCGTGCCGAGGCCACAACGGCCCCGACGATCCGCCCGATGCTAGCGTCGACGCGGCAGCGCTGCTCGTCGACGGGGCGCTCGTGCTGGTCGACGCCCCACCCGTGCTGGCGGACGCCGCGCCCGATGCGCCGGTTGCGCCTGGGTTGGTGCTCGATGTCAGCGCCGGTGCCGCGCCCATCGCGGCGTGGCAGTTCCCGACCACCGCGATCGCGCAACACGCCGGGGTCACGCTGGTCGTGCACAACGGCGGTACCACCTCCACGGGCGTGCTGGCGGTGACGCTCGCCGGGGATAACGCGACCGACTTCTCGATCGTGTCCGCGGGATCGACCTGCGACGGCAAGGAGCTGGTCCCGGGTGATCTGTGCGTGGTGAGGCTCGGGTTTGCGCCGAGCACAACGGGTACCCGCGCCGCGGCGCTGCGGTTCACCGCGGCGGCGGCCACGTTCGACTTCGCGCTGGCGGGCGACGGCGTCGCGGCGGCGCCGGGGCTGGTCGCGGACGCCACGTCGATCGACTTTGGGCCGGTGTCAACATCCGCCCCGGCGACCGCTACCGTGCAGCTCCGCAACACCGGAACGACGGCGATCACGCTCGGCGCGCGCAGCGTGGCGGCGCCGTTCTCGATCAGCGCCAGCACCTGCCTGGCGGCGCTCGTCGCGGGGGCGGTGTGCACGGTGACGGTTCGCTTCACGCCGACCGCAGCGGGGCTCGCGACGGCCAGCCTGAATATCCCGTCGAGCGCGAACAGCGTCAGCGTCGCGGTCACCGGCCTCGGGCTCCGCCGGGTCTTTGTCAGCGTCGTAGGGGCGGGCACCGGGACCATCACATCGCTGCCCACCGGGATCTCGTGTGGCACCACGTGCGACGGGCTGTTCCTCGGGGCGGTCACGCTGACCGCCACACCGAGCGGGGCCGATCACTTCGCCGGATGGAGTCAACCGTGCAGCACCGGTGCGGCGTGCGCGCTGGTCTTCAGCAGCAGTGAGGCCGCCACGGCACGGTTCGAAGCCGCGGACGCCAAGGCGGTCACCGTGACGTACGCAGGGCCGGCTCTCGGCTTCGTGGTGATTCGTGACGCGGCGCCGCCCTCGGAGAACCCGGCGATCAACTGCACCAGCTCGTGCACCACCTACTATCCTGCCGGGACGGATGTGACGGTGTCCGGCTTCACGCCGTCGACGTTCGCCGGCTGGACGGGAGACTGCGCTTCGACCACCGACAACGAGTGCCTGCTGGGCCCGGTGGTCACCGATCGCGCCGCGACGGTGACGTTCAACCGTGACCCGCTCGAGGTCGCGACGCTGTTGCCTTCGGCGACGGTCAACGGCGTAGCGATCGCTCCGGACGGCGACGTGATCATCGGCAACGCGACCGGTGTGACCAAGATGAGCCCGACCGGCACGGTCGCGTGGACGAGCCCGATCGCGGGCGGGGGCCACGAGCTGGCGACCGACGCGGCGGGCAATGTGCTGGTCGCAGGCAGTGCCGGCCTGTTCGCGCTGTCACCCGCCGGCGTGCTCCGGTGGACGCAACCGGTGACCATCACGTATCACGGTGAGCTCACGTTGCAGAGCTCGATCGCGGTCTCGCCCGACGGCACGGTGATCGCCGTGCTGACCAGTGGCGGCGTGCGCGTGTTCAACGGTGACGGTGGGGACCGATTCACCGTGACGGCGCCGGTGCAAGCCATCGCAGTCGCGGCCGATGGGGTGGTTGCGTGCGCAGTCCAGGGGGCCTTCCCCTTCCAAGAGCAGATGGATGTCCGGAGGTTCAACGCGAGCGGCACCGAGCTGACGACGATCGCGCCGCTGGCCGGCCGCAGCTCGCCGGCGCTGGCCTACGACGCGCTCGGGTTCCTCTACGCGGACACCTCGGGTCATGGTGGGGCGACCGTGTCGCGCACCGCGCCTGACGGTCACACCGTATTTTCGCAGGACGATCAGACCGGCGCGAGCGCTGGGCTGGCGACCGGCGTCGGGGCCGATACCGCGAGTAACCTCCTCGCGGTGCGTGCGATGGCCGACGAAGCCGTGCCCGGCCTTCAGATCGATGTGTTCTCGCCGACCGGTACGCGCAGCTTCACGCTGTCCAAGCCCGACATCCGGAGAGAGGGACCGATCTTCGACGACGGCGTCTCGCCACTGGTGTTCTCGGGCGTCGTCGGCAAGCGGTTCGCCGTCGCCGGCTTCTACAACTTCAGCACGCCGTGGCTCCAGATCTTCGATCTGCCGTGAGCGCGCTCGACGCCCGCTAGCGCTAGCGGCGCTGGCAGCACGCGATGAGGAAGCCGCCGACGTCCCGCGCCCCGGGCAGATCGGCGAGCTGATGCTCGGCCCAGCGGACCGCGGCGCCGAGCACCGGGATCTCGAGGACCTTGGCGACCGGGGTGATCACGCGGATGCCGCGCGTCGTGGCCCACCTCAGCTCGGGCGGCAGGTAGCTGCGGATCGCGGCGGCGTCATCGTAGCGCGTGTACACGTGCTCGTCGTTGGCGGTCTCCGAGACCGCGCTTGGCGGCTTCATCGCCTTGACCAGCCGGCGCAACGAGCGCGCGTTGTAGAACTCGGCGAGCACCCAGCCGCCGGGGCGAACGACGCGGGCCATCTCGCGCAGCGCGCCCTGGATGTCGGGGATGTGCGCGAGGACCTTGAACGAGTAGGCGACGTCGACCGATGCGGTGGCGATCGGCAGCGCGGTCGCCGAGGCCTGCGCGACCCGCAGCCCGCGCTGCTGCGCCTTGGTCAGCATGCCGGCCGACAGATCGATGCCGATCGCGTGGCGAGCGAACCTGGCCACGCGATGCAGGATCAGGCCGGTGCCGCAGCCGACCTCGAGGACGGTCTTCCCGGACCCGTAGCGCTCGACCAGGTCGACCTCGAGATCGTCGAGCATGCGGTGGTAGGGAAGGTGGCGCTCCTTCTCGTACCAGCCTGCGAACTCGTCGTAATAGGCGCGATTGTCGAGGCGAGACATCCGCGGGCGTTCTACTACAAGTCGGACCGTGCGTGCCTAGAGCTTCGCGAGCAGCTCTTTCTTCTTCGTGTCGAACTCGGTTTCGGTGAGGATCCCCGCGGTCTTGAGCTCGCCGAGCTGCTTGAGCATCGCCATGATCTGGTCCTTGGTCTCGGGCGTGGCGCGCGGCTGCTGGGCATTGGCGCCCCCCATCATGCCGGCCATGTTGCCCGCCATCGCGAAGCCGAGGCCCACGCCGGCGCCCTGGAACGCGGCCCCGCCGTCGCCGCCACCCTTCTTCATGCCCTCGGCGGCCCCCATCATCATCTCGGCCTGCGCGAGCTGCTGGTAGGCCGCCATGCCGCCGGTCGCCGAGCCCATGCCCTCGACGTAGGCCATGCGATCGACCAGCTTGTCGAGGCGCTCCTTGTCGGCCTGGTCCATCGTGATCGAGAAGTCGCCGAACCGCATGATCTCGACGCCGTAGGGCTCGATGTCCTTGCGGACGCCCTGCAGCGTGGCCTGCTCGATCTCGTCGGTGTACGCGCCCGACGTGACCTTCATCAGCGGCCAGTTCTGCTTGACGATGAGCTCGGCGACGCCGTCCTTCATCACCTTCTGGACCTGGCTCTTGAACCAGCCGATGAAGTCGGAGTTATTGGCGGCGCGCTGGCCGACCAGGCCGATCACCATCTTGACCGGGTCGATCACGCGCGCGGAGAACTCGCCGTACACCATGAGCCGGATGCGCAGCCGGGTCTGCGGATCCTGGACGTCGCCGATCGACGTGCCGAACTTGATCGACGCCAGCTCGCGCGTCGTGACAAAGAACACTTCGCAGATGAAGACGTTGCCGCCGGTGAACTTGTCGATCAGCTGGCCGAGGAACGGGATGTTGGAGGCATCGAGCGTGTGCCGGCCGGCCGAGAAGCTACCGACGTACTTGCCGTCCTTGAAGAACAGCGCCACCTCGTCGCTGTCGACGGTCAGCTGCGCTTTCATCGGGATCGTCTGATCCGGATGCTTGTAGACCCACTGGTCCTTGGCGGAGTCCGGTCGAGCGATCGCGAGCTCGGCGACGCCACCCTTGATGAAACTCATGATTCCCATCTGAAGAGCCTCCAAAAGCCTTGTACGTTGGCCCCGCGGCGGGGACCCGCCGGTGGCCGGGTCATCGCCAGCGCTGCCACGTTTGGTGATACCACATACGGTAAGCACACCCCGGAGTCTCCCCAAGGTGGGCGCGCATGGTGCGGTTGTGCGGTCAGCCACGTTCCCGACGGCTTTGTACGCCAAGCTACGATCGAGGGCACTGCTCGTGCTTTGCGGGCGAGCGGCTGCCAGGAGCTGCCGCCTGCGTCCATTCCGTTCGACGCTGGGTCGAGCCGGCTCGCGATCGCAGGTGGCTCGTCGCCGAGACGCCGCAGCGTTTCAACCGACGCGCGGATCACCGAACGCGGCCTGTCGAGGTCGGCAGCAAGACGCGGGCGCGCGCCGCGAAGAATTCTTCGTAGCCAGACGCTCCACGGGTCGCGCCCCGGCGCGAAACGTATCGCGTGCGCTTCCAGCGAGGGTTCGGTGCATCGTGCACCGTCGCGGCACGTCGCGCCTGTGGTCGCCAGTGACCCACGAAACAGCATTGCTATCCGCTCGTCACGCCGGGCGTGACCTTGCTGCCTGGCGCCGGCTACGAGAAGATACGACGTCCATCATGATACGGCCTCGATACCTCAGCACGTCATTTGTTGTCCGCGCGGCCGTCCTGGCTGGTGCACTCATGTCCGCTACGGGCTGTAAGCGTCAGGCCCAGGAAGCCGGCGACAAGACGCCCAAAGAGGCACCGGCCGCCCCGGCCGCGGCCCCGGCGAGCGGGTCCGGCAAGCCCGCGGGTACCACCAAGATCGGTGTGGTGTTCGATGTCGGCGGGCTCGGCGACAAGTCGTTCAACGACGCGGCCAATCGCGGCATGGTGAAGGCCAAGACCGAGCTCGGGGTCCAGACGCAGTACATCGAGCCCGGCGATGGATCGGATCGCGAGAGCGCCGTGCGGCAACGCGCCGCCGCCGGTGACAACCTGGTGATCGGCGTCGGGTTCATCTTCAGCGACGACATCACGAAGCTGGCCAGCCAGTTCCCCGATACCAAGTTTGCTTGTATCGACTACAACCTGCCGCAGGGCGTCGAAAAGACCCCGCCCAACCTGGTCGGCCTCCGGTTCCGCGAGCACGAAGGATCGTTCCTGGTAGGCGCGATCGCGGGGCGCGTCACCAAGACCAAGAAGCTCGGCTTCGTGGGCGGCATGAAGATCCCGCTGATCCGCAAGTTCGAGGCCGGCTACGAGGCCGGCGTCAAATACGTGTGCCCGGATTGCACGGTGCTGTCCGCGTACGCCGGCACCGAGCCCAAGGCGTTCGCGGATCCGACGAAGGGCAAGGAGCTCGCGCTGTCGCAATACGCGCGGGGCGTCGACATCGTCTATCACGCCAGCGGCAAGACCGGTGACGGCGTGTTCGACGCGGCCAAGGAGCAGAAGAAGTTCGCGATCGGCGTGGACAGCGACCAGTTTCACGTCGCCCCGTGCTGCGTGTTGACCAGCATGATCAAGAAGGTCGATGTCGCGGTGTTCGACGCCATCAAGCAGGTCGCCGACGGCAAGTTCGAGAACGGGGTCCACGAGTTCGGCGTGGCCGACAACGGCGTCGGGTTCGTCTACGACGACAACAACAGGGCGTTCATCCCCCAAGCGGTGGTCGACGAGGTCAACGGTCTGGCCAAGCAGATCGTCGCCGGCACGATCAAGGTGCCGTCGGAATAGGTGGGGTGTGGGTGACCCGCTAGCGCTGGAGCTGCGCAATATCTCGAAGACGTACGGCGCGGTCGTGGCCAACCGCGACGTCAACCTCAAGGTCGAGCGCCAGAGCATTCACGCGCTCGTCGGCGAGAACGGTGCCGGCAAGTCCACGCTGATGAAGATCGCGTACGGCCACGTGCGGCCCGATGCCGGCGAGATCTGGATCAAGGGCGAGCGGGTCGCGCGCCACGCGGTGGCGCAGTCGATCGCGCGCGGCGTCGGGATGGTGCACCAGCACTTCATGCTGATCGGGGCGCTCACCGTGGTGGAGAACGTGGTGCTCGGCCAGGAGCCGCGGCGGCGCGGGCTGCTCGATCTCGAGCGCGCGGCCGCCGAGATCCGCGCGCTGTCGCAGAAGTTCGGGCTCGACGTCGATCCCGATGCCCGGGTCGAGGAGCTCTCGGTCGGGCAGCAGCAGCGGGTCGAGATCGTCAAGGTGCTGTGGCGCGGCTGCGACGTGGTCATCCTCGACGAGCCCACGGCGGTCTTGACGCCGTCCGAGGTCCGCGATCTGTTTGCGGTGCTGCGCGGCCTGGTCACGGACGGCATGACGATCGTGCTGATCACCCACAAGCTCGACGAGGTGCTCGCGATCGCGAACCGGGTCACGGTCATGCGCCGCGGCGAGCGGGTGGCCGAGTACGACGCCCACGGGCTGACCGCCGACCAGATCGTTCACGCGATGGTCGGGCGGCCCGTCGAGCAACACCTCGACCGGCAGCCCGCCAAGCCCGGCGAGCCGATGCTCGAGGTCCACGGGTTGCACGTGACCGGGGCGCGCGGCACCCAGGCGCTGCGCGGCGTCGATCTCGTGGTTCGCGCCGGGGAGATCCTCGGCATCGCGGGGGTCGAGGGCAACGGGCAGACCGAGCTGGTCGAGGCGATCGTCGGCCTGCGCGGCGTCGATCGCGGCACCGTGGCGATCCGGGGGACGGCGGTCACCGGTGCGTCGGTGGCGCGCCGCTACGCCGCCGGGTTGGCGCACGTCCCCGAGGATCGTCACGACCGCGCGCTGGTGCTGGAGTATTCGATCCAGGACAACCTGATCCTCGGCCAGCAGCGCGACTTCGTGGGGGCGTTCGATGTGCTGGACCGCGGTCGGGTCCGCTCCCACGCCGATCGCTTGATCGCCGAGTTCGATATTCGCCCGCCGGTGCCCACGCAGGTGGTCCAGGGGATGTCGGGCGGCAATCAGCAGAAGCTGGTCGTCGCGCGCGAGCTGTCGCGGCGCGGGCTGGCGGTGCTGATCTGCGCGCAGCCGACGCGCGGGGTCGACATCGGCGCCATCGAGGCGATCCATCGCCGGATGATCGAGGCCCGCGATCGCGGGCTGGCGGTGTTGCTGCTATCGGCCGAGCTCAGCGAGCTGCGCGCACTGTCCGATCGGCTCGCCGTGCTGTACAAGGGCGAGATCGTGGCGACCCTCGATCGCGAGCAGCTGGCGGCCGACGACGCGCTGGACACGATCGGCGCGATGATGACCGGCTGCTGGCCGCCGCCGGACACCGGCACCGGCAGCCGCGCCGAGGTCGCGGCGTCATGAGGCGCGAGGCGGTGACGATCGGCATCGCGTTGCTCGTGGCCGCGCTGGCCGGCAGCCTGTTGATCGCGTACGTCGGGAAGTCGCCGCTCGAGGTCTACGGCCTGCTACTGCGCAGCACGTGGGGGACGTCGTACGGGTTTGGCCAGGTGCTGTTCAAGTCGACGCCGCTGATCCTGACCGGGCTGTCGGTCGCCGTGGCGTTCAAGGTCGGCCTGTTCAACATCGGCGCCGAGGGCCAGCTCGCGGCCGGCTCGTTCGTCACCGCGCTGTGCGGCGCCGCGTTGCCCGCGGCGTTGCCAGGACCGCTCACGGTCGCGCTGTGTGTGCTCGCTGGCATGCTCGCGGGCGCGGCGCTGGCAGGGCTGGCCGGTGTGCTGAAGACCCGGTACGGCGCGCACGAGGTGATCAACACGATCATGCTCAACTTCATCGCGTCGTCGGTGATCCTGTGGGCGGGCAACGCGCATTTCTTCGTCAGGTACACCACCCACACCACGGCGATCCCGGACAGCGCGACGCTGTCCCACCTCGGGTTCACCGGCAGCGCGGCGAACACCAGCTTGCTGCTCGCGCTCGGCCTGGCCGGCGCGGTCGCGTACTTCTTCAACCGCACGCGGCGCGGCTTCGAGTGGCGCGCGGTCGGCCACAACCCGCGCGCGGCGCAGAACGCCGGGGTGCGGATCGGCGGCGTGGTGATCGGCGCGATGGCGATGTCGGGGGCGCTGTCCGGCGCGGTCGGGGCGAACTACGTGCTGGGCTACAAGGGCTATTACGAGTCGGGCATCGGCAGCGGCGTCGGCGTCATGGGGATCGCCGTCGCGCTGCTGGGCCGCAACCATCCGGCCGGCATCGTCGCGGCCGCGCTGCTGCTCGGGACGCTGTCGCATGGCGGGCTCGCCGTGGCCGAGCAGGTGCCCAAGGAGATCGTGCAGATCCTGCAAGCCATCATCATCCTCGCGGTGGCGTGTGCGTCGGCGTATCGCGCCCGGCGCGCCCGCCTGGCCGGAGCCCCGGCATGACCGAGCTCCTGCTGAGCCTCGTGTCGGTGTCGTTTTTCGTGCAGGTCCTGCGGATCACGATGCCGTACGCGCTGGCCGCGATGGGCGGGGTCGTGTCCGAGCGCGCCGGCGTCGTCAACATCGCGCTCGAAGGCATCCTATTGATGGGCGCGTTTGGCGCCGCGGTGGGCGCCTACGACAGCGGCGGCAGCGTGGTCGTGGCGGTGGGCTATGGCCTCGCCACGGGGGTCGGGACCGCGGGGCTCTACGCGCTCGCGGTGGTGACGTTTCAAGCCGATCAGATCGTGTCCGGCGTGGCGATCAACATGCTCGCGTACGGGATCACGCCTTATCTGTTGAAGGTGTTTTACAACTCGTCGTCCAATTCGCCGCCGATCCAGGGCTTCGGCGGCGACCTGTTCCGCAATCCGATGTTCTGGGGGGTGCTCGGCTTGGTGGTGGTCGTGCAAGTCGTCGTGACGCGCACGCGGTGGGGGCTGCGGGTGCGCGCGATCGGCGACCATCCGGAGGCGGCGCACACGCTCGGCGTGTCGGTCAACGCGATCCGGTGGCAGGCGGTGCTCGCCTCGGGTGTGCTCGCCGGGCTCGGCGGCGTCTGGCTCGCGCTTTCGGGCAGCAGCTTCGTGGCGGGGATGTCGGCCGGCCGCGGCTACATCGCGCTCGCTGCGGTGATCATGGGCAGCTGGCGACCGGTGTGGGCGTGCGCGGCCAGCCTGTTATTCGGTTTCGCCGAGGCGGTCGAGAACAATCTACAGACCTACGATCTGGGGATTCCGAACGAGCTCATCCAGGCATTTCCCTATGTCCTGACCATGGTCGCGCTGGCGGGCTTCATCGGTCGATCGCGCGCACCCGGGCACCTGGGCCGGCCGTTCTCCGCGCGCTGACCCGGAGACGCCACCGGGAGCGAGGCGAGACCACGCAGCGCGAGGCGCATCGCGGCGCCCGGGCTTACGTTCGCCGCGGTGGCGCGCGTGTCGAACCGTGGCACAACGGAGGCGCCATGATGCGCCGCCTGACGGTTGCCCTCGTTGTCGCAGCTTGTTCCTCGTCACCAAGACCGCCGTCGGCCGCCGAGCCGAGCCCGCCGGTGGCGGTCGCGCCAGCCGCGCCAAGCGCGCCAGCCGCGCCAAGCGCGCCCGCGGAGACGCCGCCAGAGAAGCTCACCGTCGAGACGCCGCGGACGACGACCGCCGGCAACACGTTCATCGTACCCGCGGGCTGGAGCATCGCGGTTCGCGGTGACGCCACGATCCTCGGCGCGCCGGAAGGCGACTCGTGGATCGCGCTGGTCGACCTGCGCGCCGCCGACGCCGACGCCGCGGTCAAGGCGGCGTGGGCCGCGTACAAGGGCGAGGCGAAGTGGTCGCAGCTGACCGCTAGCGATGTACCGGCCAAGGATGGTTGGACCGATCGGCGGGTCTATGCGTACGACGTGTCCCCGAACGAGAAGCGCCTGGTCCGGGCGGGCGCACACCATGCGAACGGGATCTGGACGGTCGTGATCTTCGATGTCAACCAGGCCGTGGCCCAGAAGCGACTCGCTGACATCCAGGTGATCACGGGCCGGCTGCTGCCCAAGGGTGGCGCGCGCGAGTCGTTTGTCGGCAAGCCCGCGCGCGAGCTCGATGCCGCGCGGATCGCCGAGCTGACCCGGTTCGTGGCGTCGGCGCAGCAGGAGCTCGGCGTGCCCGGCGTCGCGCTCGGCATCATCCAGAACGGCAAGGTGGTGTTCGCCGGAGGGCTCGGCGTCCGCGAGCTCGGCAAGCCGGCCAAGGTCGATCGCGACACGCTGTTCATGATCGGCTCGAACACCAAGGCGCTCACCACGTTGCTGTTTGCCAAGCTGGTCGACGACCACAAGCTGGACTGGGATACGCCGGTGACGAGCGTGATGCCGGGGTTCAAGCTCGGCGACGCGGCGACGACGAACAGCGTGCTGATCAAGCACCTGATCTGTGCGTGCACCGGGCTCCCGCGCCAGGATCTCGAGTGGATCTTCCAGTTCAAGGGCGTCACCCCCGCGGCGGTGGTCGCCGCGCTCGGCGTGATGCAGCCGACCAGCAAGTTCGGCGAGATGTTCCAGTACTCGAACGTGCTCGCCGCGGTCGCGGGCTACGTCGCGGCGCACGTCGCGAACCCCACGCTCGAGCTCGGCGCGTCGTACGACCGCGCGATGCAGGCCCGGGTGTTCGATCCGCTCGGCATGACGGCCACGACGTTCGATTACGCGCGCGTGCAGCGCGGCAACTTCGCTCGACCGCACGGCCTGGCGATCGACGGCGCGCCGACGGCGATCCCGCTCGACCTCGACTACTCGGTCATCCCGGTGCGACCCGCAGGCGCCGCGTGGAGCAACGTGGGCGACATGCTCCGCTATGTCGCGATGGAGCTCGCCGAGGGTGCGCTGCCCGGCGGCAAGCGCTATGTGTCGAAGGACGTGCTCCTGGCGCGCCGCGCGCCGCAGGTCTCGATCAGCAAGGATACGACGTATGGCATGGGCCTCATGGTCGATACCACCGACGGCGTCCAGGTGGTCCACCACGGCGGGGCGACGTTCGGCTACCACAGCGACATGATGTGGCTGCCGGAGCAGGGCGTCGGCGCCGTGATCCTCACCAACGGCGACCTCGGCGTGGTCCTCCACGGCCAGTTCCGGCGCAAGCTGCTCGAGCTCTTGTTCGACGGCAAGCCCCTGGCAGAGGCGAACGTCGCCGCGGCCGCCAAGAGCAACCGCGAGGGGCTCGCCGCGGTGCGCAACCAGCTCGTGATCCCGCCCGATCCGGCGGAGGTCGGCAAGCTGGCGTCGGCGTACGAGAACGCCGCGCTCGGTGAGCTCACCGTCCGCAAGGCCGGTGCGAAGCTCCAGCTCGACATGGGCGAGTGGAAGGTCGAGGCCGCGAGCCGCAAGAACCCCGACGGTACGATCTCGTTCGTCACGACCGGCGCAGGGCTCATCGGGCTGGACTTCGTGGCCGGCGCGACCGCCGCGGGCAAGCGCACGTTGACGGTGCACGACGCGCAGCACGACTACGTGTTCGAGGAGGAATAACCGGCAAGTCGATCGGGACGCTCGATCGCGCGGCGCCAACGTTCCCGATCGAGGCCGAGTCGCGGCCCGCTCGGCCGCGGCGTCACATCTGGTCGGGGGCGGCGATCCCGAGCATCGCGAGGCCATCGCGCAGGGTCGCCTGGACCGCCGCGACCAGCGCGAGCCGGGCCCGCCGGGTGGGCGCGTCGTCGCACAGCACGCGCAGCGAGGGGTCGCCGTTGCCGAGCGTGTACCAGCGCGAGAAGTCGGCCGCGAGCTGGAGCAGGTAGTGGCCGATGATGTGTGGCTCGCAGGCCTCCGACGACCGGACCACGGCGTCGGGGAACTCGAGCAGCCGGCAGGCGACCGCCCACTCGCCGTCGTGCCCGAGCGTATCGAGCTCGATGCCGTCGAGGCTCGTCACCTGGTCACCGCCCTTGCGGACGATCGACGCACAGCGCGCGTGGCTGTACTGGAGGTACGGCCCCGAGTCGCCCTCGAGCGACACCGCGTTCTCGAGGTCGAACTCGATGTCGCGCTCGCGCTGCGGGGCGAGGTTGGCGAAGATGATCGCGCCGATCCCGACCTGGCGCGCCACCTCGCTGACCAGGGCAGGCGCCATCCCGGGGTTGTTCTCAGCGATCACCGTGCGCACGAGGTTCTCGGCGATCGTGAACACGTCGCGCATGAGCACGACGTTGCCGAGCCGGGTCGCCGCGCGCTTGTTGTCGACCCGGACCAGCCCGTAGGGCACGTGCTCGCAGCGCGCCGCCCAGTCGTGGCCCATCTTGCCGAGCAGCTTGAACAGCTGGCGGAAGTGCAGGGCCTGGCCGCGATCGACGACGTAGAGCGACCGGGTGAACTGGTAGTGAGCCCACCGGTACTCGGCCGCGGCGACGTCGCGGGTCGCGTACAGCGTGGTGCCGTCGCGCGTGCGCAGCAGGATCGGGGTCTTCTCGTCGGCGAGCTCGACGACGAGGGCGCCCTGGCTCTCGCTGGTCAGCCCCGCGGCGGCCAGCGATTCCAGGATCCGCGGCATGTCGGGCTCGTAGGCCGATTCGCCGCGGACCTCGTCGTACGTGATGTCGAGAATCTCGTACACGGACTGGAATTCAGCCCACGAGACATCGCGGAACTTCTGCCACAGCGTGCGGGCCTCGGGATCGCCGTCCTCGAGCCGCTTGAACCACCGTCGGCCGTCCTGCTCGAGCCCAGGATCCTGCTCCATCGCGGCCCGAAACCGCACGTAGAGCGCGTTGAGCCCGGTGATATCGATCGGGTCGATCGGCCCCCACTTGTCCCAGGCCGCCAGCAGCATGCCGTGCGTGGTGCCCCAGTCGCCGAGGAAGTTGATGCCGACGACGCGGTAGCCGAGCGCGCGAAACGTCTGCGCCAGGGCGTGCCCGATCGTCGTGCCGCGGATATGATGGTAGGCGAGGTGCTTCGAGATGTTAGGCGACCCGTAGTCGATGCAGATCGTCTGGCCCGCGCCGAGCGTGCTGGGCACGAGGCTACTGCGCAGCGCGTTGTCGATCAGCCAGCGATAGGTCGCACTACGGTTGGCGCGGAAGTTCACGAACGGGCCGGCGGCCGTGGCGCTGGCGAGCAGCTCGGTCGGGGTGAACGCTGCCGCGATGGCGCGGGCGACCTCGGCGGGGTTCTGCTTGCGGGCTTTGGCGATCGCGAAGCAGCCGACCGCGAGATCGCCCAGATCGGGGCGCGGGGGCGCTTCCACTTTGAGATCAGTCGCTGCGATGCCGGCGTATGCGGCGACCGCCTCGGCCGCGGCCCGGTGCAGAGGCGTATGGTGCGTAGCCATGGGCAGACAACGTTAGCACCGATTCCCGCAACTCGCCAAAAGGCCCACAGATTCTCGGCAGTTGAATTGACCCCTCCACGAACGCCGTGATACCACCGATCATGCGTGAAGCCTGCGGGTCGGGCGCGTTGGCAAGCGAGACCCAGACTTTTGGGGAGGATCCCAAGTGAGCAAGATTGTTTTGTGCGTCGATGACAGCGCGACGATGCAACAGGTCGCGGACATCACCTTCCGCGGCACCGAGTTCACGTACGTCGGCGCACGCACCTACGATGAGGGTCTGGACAAGGCCCGGAGCCAGAAGCCGGCCATCGTCCTCGCCGATTCGCACATGCCGGGCAACGGAAAGTCCGGCTATGACCTGTGCTTCGCACTCAAGTCCGAGGCCAGCACGTCGAACATCCCGGTCGTGATCCTGATCGGCAACGCGGCGCCTTACGACAGCGCGCGCGGCGTCCAGGTTGGCGCGGACGCGAACCTGCCCAAGCCTTGGGACACGCAGACGATGCTCGAGAAGATCCTCGAGATCGCCGGCAAGGCGGCCAGCGGGGTCGCGAAGCCCGGTCAGGGCGCCGCTCCGCTGCCGGCGGCGACCGTGGTCTCGCCAGTGGCCGCCAACAAGAGCGCCCCGGCGGCTGCCGCGGCCTCCGCCTCCGCCTCGATGCCGCCGCGCTCCGCGACAATCATGGGCATGCCGACGATCAAGATGCCCGCCGGAGGGGCGCAGCCGGCCACCGGTCCGGTCGCGCCCGCGCCCGCGCCAGCACCCGCGCCGACCAAGACCACGCAGATGGCGGTTCCTCCGATCGCCCCGAGCGGCAGCAACGGCCCGGGGACGGCTCCGGCGATCCGGTCACCCGCGCCGCCGCCACCTGCAGCGCCGCCGTCCGCGATCGGATCGTTCGCCAGCATGAACCGCTCGCCGATGGTCGGCGGCACGCCCACCAAGCGCTCGCAGCTCGTCGAGCGCACGCTCGCGAAGATGGCGGCGCGACTCGCCGAAGCGGCGGGCCTCGAGCCGGGCAGCCCGGAGCTGCTCGCGCTGCTCAAGCTGTCCACCGAGGTGATCGAGCGGATCGTGTGGGAGGTCGTTCCCGATCTCGCCGAGCAGATCATCCGCGAGAGCCTGCACGATCTGACGGCGCGCCGCACCTGAGGTAGCTCGACGGCTGGCGCCGTCGCAGCAGCGTGCAGGAGCGAGATCGTCGAGGAGCGTGGCGCTGGCGCACGGTGACTTGCCAGGGATCAGGCTCGAGAACACGGCTGCGGAGCGGCTGTGTGAGCCGCGTCTGACGGATCCGGCCCGCTATACTTTGGGCCTATGCGATGTACCCGAGCGGCGCTGTTGCCAGCCGTGCTGGCTGGCTGTTCGCTGATCTACAACCCGAACAACCTGCCAGATCCACCGGTCGAAGCGGGCATCGAGGGGCCGATTCCGATCGATGCGTCGATCGATGCGTCGGCGGTGCAGGATGCCAACGACAGCCTGCTCAGCCTCAGCGACATCGCGCCGACGACGATCGACGAGGGCCAGGGCGACGGCGGCAGCCTGCCGGCCGTGTTCGTGATCCGCGGACACAACATCGTGAACAGCAACTTGAAGGTGGAGCTGATCCCGCCCGACGACGTCGCCGTGAAGCTCATCCCGGTCACCGACGCGCTGGCGTCGCACGACGGCGACTACCTCGCGTTCACGCTGACCGCACAGGTCGACACGGCACTCAGCTCGGACGTCTCGCTGAACATCAAGGTCACGCAGGACGTCTCGCCGCAGTACGGCGGCGGCACGGCGACCCAGATGTTGCCGGCGGCGCTCACGCTGCACGGTTTGCCGGAGCTGACGCGGGTGGACCTCGGGTCCGGCAACACGCTCACGACGCCGGCAACGGCGACGGCGACGGTGCAGCGCTATTCGAAGGTCGATCTGTCGGCGGTCGCGACCGTGAATGTCACGGGCAGCTCGCCGCTGGTCGTATCGGCCGCGGCGTCGATCCATCTCGCGGGTATCGTGTCGTTCGCGACCGCCGCGGTCCCGGGCGCGGGCGGCAACGCGGGCGGCCTGAACGCAGGCGCATGCGCGACGGTGGGCGGCGGCGGCGGTCGTGGCGGCGACGCGGACCTGGGGCAGCTGATCAAGAGCGGCGGGGGCGGGGGCGGGGGCGGAGCCAGCGTTGCGGCCACGGCGGGTACTGCCGGCAGCGGTGGGTTTGCCGGCCTCGCCGGGCTCAAGAGCGGCGACGATACGATGGTTTCGCTCGCCGCGAATGCGGCCTGCGCGGGCGGGGGAGGTGGCAAGGGCGGCCTCCTGGGCTCGACCGGTACCCCGGGTTCCGGCGGTGGTGGCGGTGGCACGCTCGCGCTGCTCGCGGGCGGTGACCTGACGTCGGCGGCGATCTCGGTGAAGGGCGGTAACGGCGTCGCGGGGTTTGGCGGCGGTGGTGGCGGTGGTGGTGGGGCCGGGGGCAACGTCCTGTTGCGCACCGACAACGGAACGCTGACGACCGGTGCGATCGATATCTCCGCCGGGTCCGGTGGCAGCTCGGGCGGGGCCGGCGCCGTCGGCCGCACGCGCTGGGATGCGCCGGACGGCGCTGCACCGAGCGGGCAGGCACGCCGCGGCATCGCGTTCGGCCGGATGCCGAGCCGCGTGTTCACGACCTCGTCGCCGACGTTTCCCGTGGTCGGGACGTCCGGCGATGGCTTCAGCTTCCGGGTGATCGATCAGAGCGGCGCCTCGCACGACGGCGGTCACGCGAGCTTCAACAACGACGCGGCGACGATCTCTCCCGTGCTGCACGCCGGCGCCAACCGAGTGTGCGTCACGATCGACGGCGGGGCGCGCGGTAGCTTCGAGGCCGACCGCTGCGTCGACGTCGTATTCTTGCCGTAGCGCCGCGCGTGCTCGAACGAGTTTGCCGCCGACTCGCGGTGCACGCCGGCTCCGTCCCGAGGTCATCCCGTGCTAGCGTCGCAGCGTGACGTCGTCGGCGCTCCCCAAGCAGTACGATCCTTCTGAAGTCGAACCTCGATGGCGGAGGTTCTGGCTCGAGAACGGGTTCTTTCACGCGGATGAAGCGAGCCCGACCGTACCGTTCGCGATCACCCTGCCGCCGCCCAACGTGACGGGCTCGCTCCACATCGGCCACGGCCTCGGCTCGACCCTGCAGGATATCCTGATCCGCTGGAAGCGGATGCAGGGGTTCAACGCGATGTGGATGCCGGGCACCGATCACGCGTCGATCGCGGTCCACGTGCTGCTCGAGAAGGATCTCAAGCGCCGCGAGAACAAGACCCGGTTCGATCTGGGCCGCGACGAGTTCATGCGGCGGGCCTGGGCGTGGCGCGAGCGCAGCGGCAACCGGATCAGCGAGCAGGAGAAGCTGATGGGCTTCTCGCTCGACTGGACCCGCGAGCGGTTCACGATGGACGAGCGATCCAACCGCGCCGTCGTCGAGGCGTTCGTGCGGCTCTACGAAGATGGCCTGATCTTCCGCGCCAAGCGGATGATCAACTGGGATCCGGTGAGCGAGACGGTGGTGTCGGACCTCGAGGTCGATACCGCCGAGGAGAACGGCTCGCTGTGGGAGATCCGGTATCCCCTGGTCGACGGCGGCGAGATCATCGTCGCGACGACCCGGCCCGAGACCATGCTCGGCGACACCGCGGTGGCGGTGCACGCGAGCGACGAGCGCTACAAGCACCTCCACGGCAAGCAGATCGAGCTACCGCTGACCGGACGGCGGATCCCGATCGTGCCGATCGATCTGATCCGCGACGGCAAACCGTGGCCCGATCCGGCGTTCGGTTCCGGCGCGGTCAAGGTGACCCCGGCGCACGACCCGAACGACTACGAGGTCTCGCAGATCGCAAACCTGCCGATCCTCCAGGTGATCGACGCCAAGGGCCGGATGTGCGCGCCGGCGCCGGCCGCGTACATCGGGCTCACCGTCGACGAAGCGCGCAAAGCCGTGGTCGCGGACCTCGAGGCTGCCGGTGCGCTCGCGGGCGTGAAGGACTACCGCGTGCCGCGCGGGCGCAGCCAGCGCTCCGGCGCGGTGATCGAGCCGATGCTGATGGAGCAGTGGTGGGTCAAGGCCGCGCCACTCGCCGAGAAGGCGGTCGCGGCGGTCGAGCAGGGCAAGACCAAGTTCGTGCCCGAGCACGAGACCAAGACGTTCATGCACTGGATGACCAACATCAAGGACTGGTGCATCTCGCGCCAGCTGTGGTGGGGCCATCGGATCCCGGCGTGGCACTGCGCGTGTGGGGCGATCACGGTCGCACGCGAGACCCCGGCGGCGTGCAGCGCGTGCGGCAGCGCGGCGATCACCCAGGATGAGGACATCCTCGACACCTGGTTCAGCTCCGGGCTGTGGCCGTTCTCGACGCTGGGCTGGCCGGAGAAGACCCGCGACCTCGCGACCTTCTATCCCAACAACGTGCTCGTCACCGGACCCGACATCATCTTCTTCTGGGTCGCCCGGATGATGATGATGGGCCTGCACTTCATGGGCAAGGCGCCGTTCCGCACGGTGTACCTGACGTCGCTCGTCACCGACGAGAACGGCGACAAGATGTCCAAGACCAAGGGCAACGTGATCGATCCGCTCGACATCGTGCACGGCGCGACGCTCGAGCAGCTGATCGAGCGCGTCGACATCGAGAAGCCACCGGTCGACCTCGAGCAGCTCAAGCGCGCGCTGCGCAAGAACTTCGCCAAGGGCATCCCGGCGATGGGCGCCGATGCGCTGCGCTTCGCGCTGGCGGCGCTCAACACCACGCTGCGGCTCCGGCTGTCGGTCGAGCGCGTCGAGAAGTACCGCAACTTCATCAACAAGCTGTGGAACGCCTCGCGGTTCGCGCTGATCAACCTCGACGGCTACGACCCCGAGCGGTTCGAGGCCCAGCTGTCGACCGCGTCGGGGCGCGCCTCGCTCGGCATGGCGGAGCGCTGGATCCTGTCCCGCCTGCAGGCCGTGGTCGGCGATGTCGACGCCGCGCTCGAGTCGTTCCGGTTCAGCGACGCCGCCAACGCGATCTTTCACTTCGTGTGGGATGAGCTGTGCGACTGGTACATCGAGATCGCCAAGCCGCATCTCTACATGAGCGCCGAGCTCGAGCAGGATGCCGCCCGCAACGCGCGCCGCCATGTCGTGCAGGGCGTGCTGGCGACGGTGCTCGAGACCACGATGCGGCTGCTGCACCCGTTCTCGCCGTTCGTCACCGAGGAGATCTGGCAGAAGCTGCCCAAGCCGCCGCAGCTGCCGGGCTCGCTGATGATCACGGTGTTCCCGCGCAGCGATGCCTCGTGGATCGACGCGGCGGCCGAGACCGAGATGCAGCTCCTGCAGGATGTCGCGGTCGCGTGCCGGATGTTGAAGCAGACCTACGGCGTGTCGCCGGCCCAGTCGATCGCGGTCGAGCTGCGGGTCGCCAACGCCGCGCAGCGCCAGACCATCGAGCGCTACCTCGCGATCATCGAGCGCGCGGCCAAGGTCACCGCCGCGGTGCTGGCCACCGAGACCGCGGCGCCCGCACCGGCGGATTCCGCCAAGACCGTGATCGGCGCCGACGTCGAGATCGTGATGCCGCTCGGCGGCCTTATCGACGTCGCGGCCGAGAAGACCCGGATCGCCAAGGACATCGGCAAGGCCGACAAGGAGATCACGACGCTCGAGCGCAAGCTCGGCAACGCCGACTTCCTCGCCAGGGCGCCCGAGGATGTCGTCGCCGAGCAGAAGGCGCGGTTGATCGAAGAGCAATCGCGGCGCCAGCGGCTGGCAGACGCGCTCGCCACCCTCAGCGCCAGCGGGGCCGCGTCATGACCGCCCGATCCGGGCTGCTCGAGGGGCTGTCGCGTAGCCGCGCGGCGCTGCTCGTGGTCGACATCCAGGACCGGCTGCTGCCGGTGATGCCCACCGACGACGCGGCGCGCGTGCTGCGCAACACCGCGCTGTTGATCCAGGCCGCCGATCAGCTCGGCCTGCCGATCGTGGTCAGCCAGCAGTACCCGCGTGGCCTGGGGCCGACGGTCGCAGCCGTCGAGACCGCGCTCGCGGCGGCCAAGCAGGTGCACCGGTTCGACAAGCTGGAGTTCTCCACCGCGGCGGCTCCCGCGTTCGGCCCGCTCGCGTCGAGCCTCGGCCGAGACCAATGGATCGTGTGCGGCATGGAGACTCACGTATGCGTGTACCAGACGGCGCGTGATCTGGTCGCCCGCGGCTGGGCCGCGCACGTCTGCGCCGACACCGTGTGCAGCCGGACGCCGCTCAACTGGGAGCTCGGGCTTCGGCTCATGCAGCAAGCCGGCGCCGTCATCACCTCGGCCGAGGCCTGCGTGTTCGATCTGCTGGGCCGCGCGGGGTCCGACGAGTTCCGCACGCTCGCGAGGGCGCTCCGGTAGCCATGTCGGCCGACTCGACCGGGGAGATCATCAAGTCGCTGGTCGTCAACGCCGTGATCGCGGCGTCCAAGGGCGTCGCCGCGGCGATCACCGGTTCGGGCGCGATGCTGGCGGAGACGCTGCACTCGTTCGCCGACTGCGGCAACCAGCTGCTGCTCCTCAAGGGCGTCCGCGCGACCCGCAAGCCGGCCGACCGCGAGCATCCGCTCGGCTACGGCCGTTCGATGTACTTCTACTCGTTCATCGTCGCGCTGCTGCTGTTCTTCGGCGGCGGCGTGTTCTCGATCTACGAGGGCGTGCACAAGATCCGGGAGCCGGAGCCCGTCGGCGACATCACGGTCGCGCTGATCATCCTGTTCGTCTCGCTCTTGCTCGAGGGCTGGTCGACGCTGGGCAACATCAAGACGATGGCCAAGCGGCGCGGTACCACGCCGTTCTTTCGCTACCTGCGCGACACCAAGGATTCGGATCTGATCGTGGTGTTTGGCGAGAACAGCGCGGCCGTGCTCGGCCTCGTCCTCGCGCTCGCCGCGCTGCTGCTCGCGAAGTCGACCGGCGATGGCCGGTGGGATGCGGTCGGGTCGCTCGCGATCGGCGGCGTGCTCATCGGCGTTGCGACGTTCCTCGCGCGCGAGGTCAAGAGCCTGTTGGTCGGCGAGGCGGCCGACCCGGGGCTCCTCAAGTCGTTCGACGAGCTCGTCGAGGCCGATCCCAACGTCGAGCGCGTGCTGAATGTCCTGACCCTGCAGCAAGGCCCGGGCGAGATCGTCGTCGCGGCGAAGCTCAAGTTCCGCTCCGGGCTGGAGACTGACGCGCTGGTCGAAGCGATCAACGCGTTCGAGCGCGCGCTCAAGGCGCGGGTTCCCGAGGTCCGATGGAGCTTCATCGAGCCCGACAACACCGACTAGCCGATCCCGATCGGCGTGCTTGCGCCCGGCCGGCCGGGGCGAGATCGCGTACGTTACGCAGCCGATGACGATCGATCTTGGCCCGGACCACCAGCGGCCGTTTCGTGTGCTCGGGGTGCAGCAGATCGCGATCGGCGGTCCGAGCAAGGCCGCGCTGCGCCGCTTGTGGGTGGATCTGTTCGGCGTGCCCGTGACCGGAACATTTCGTAGCGGGCGCGAAAACGTCGACGAAGACATCCTCGCACTCGGCGGCGTCGAGATCGATCTCATGGAGCCGATCGATGCAGCCGTCAGCCCGAAGGTCCACGAGCCGCGGCTCAACCACATCGGGTTGTGGGTCGACGATCTACCCGCGGCCGTGGCCTGGCTATCCGGGCAGGGCATGCGGTTCGCGCCGGGTGGGATCCGGCCCGGTGCGGCAGGTCACGATGTGTGCTTCATCCATCCCAAGGGCGATGCGCAGCTGCCGCTGTCGGGCGAGGGCGTGCTCATCGAGCTCGTGCAAGCGCCGCCAGAGGTGATCGCGAAGCTCGGCGTGTGACCGCCGTATCACGTGCGGTCCGGTTCACACACACGATGTGCTCGCAAATCAATTGCGAGCGATCGCGTGACTGAATGAACGCGATGCGGTGTACCACAGAACTACCGCCGGGCGTGTTCTCGGCTATGCTGTCGGACCAACAGCCCCGAGAGGTCCCATGGCCAATCGAAAAGCCACTTTCGCCAAACGTCAACGCGAGACCGACCTCAAGGATCGCGCGAAGCAAAAAGAAGATCGCCGGACGCAGAAGCGCGGCGAGGTTCGTGTGGACAAAGGTCCGCAGATCGCGTGGGACGAAGCAGTCTACGCGGTGACCACCCCCGATGAGCCGGTCTCGATCGACGCTGGCCAAGGTGATGAGGGAGCCGGGGACGCCGAAGATGCGGCTCGAACTCCATCGCCTGCCTCCGTACCCTCCTCCTCAAACCCTGCAGCGTCGCCGGCGCCGGTCGCCGCGGACGTCGGCCCGGCAGCATCCTCGGCGCCCACCAAGCCGAGTGCACCGCCGGCGAAGTCCGGTCCGAACGGCGCCGCAGGCAAGCCCGTTACTTCGCCAAGTCCGGCAGCGCCTCGCCGAGTAGGCTGACGAGCGACGCCATCACGGCGATGCTCGCGCGCTGCCACACCTCGACCGCATTGTAGGTCGGATCGCCACCGGCGGCGTCGACCACATCGGTCACGCCGCGCAGGATGATCACCGGCGTGTGGTTGTGCGCGGCGACCCACGCGATCGCGCCGGACTCCCAGTCACCAACGGTGGCGTGGTACTTCGCGTGCAACATCGGTGGCGCGGCCGGGTCGAGATCTCGGTCGGCCGAGACGATCGTGCCGATCACGACGCGGCTCGCGAGCCTCGCCGGCCACAGCGCGGTGTCGAGCCGGGTGTGAAAATCCTCGATCGCCTCGTCGGCGCTGCCCATGAGCTCGACGATGTCGTAGATGATCGTATCGCTCGCGAGCACGAGGTCGCCAACCTTGCGCTCGCCGCCGAACCCGCCGCAGGTGCCGAGGTTGACGACCAGCGCGGGGTGCCAGCGATCGATCGCGTACTGCGTCGAACCCGCCGCAGAGACCTTGCCGTAGCCGCCGTGGAAGAACACGACGTCCTCGGCGCCGAGCCGGTGCGTGAGCCATTGCCCGAACGGCGTGTCATGCAGCGCGTCGCCCGGGAACTGCGCGACGAGGATCTTCCACTCGGCGGTCGCCGAGATCAGCGCCACCACGCGCGCGTGCTCGGGCGGTGCAGCCGGCGCCGTGGACGTCCTTGGGTGACTGCAGGCGGCGAGCGCGGCCAGGACGGCCAGGGGAGCGGTCAGGGAGAAGCGGCGGGTCATGCCCGACCGCAACGCGGCCGTGGTGGACTAAATTCCGCCCCCCATCAACCATCAGTCCTGAAACAGGTTCTCCGCTTCGGTCTCTTCGCCGTGGCGATCGCCGTGCAGCGCGTCGGACAGATCGTTGGTGGTCTTGCGCAGCCGCTGGCCGAGCACCTGGACGAAGCTCCATAGCATCTTGGTCGCCAGTGCCGGCTCGCGCTTGATGATCTCGTAGAAGTCCTTGCGGTGGATGACGACCAGCCGCGTGCCCTCGGTCGCGGTCGCGGTCAACGATCGCACCGAGCGGTCGACCAGGGACATCTCGCCGAAGTGATGGCCGCGGCCGAGCTCGGCGACCACGGTCTCGGCCTTGGCGAGCTTCACCTTGCCCGACAGCACGACGTACATCGCGTCGCCGGGCTGGCCGGTGGAGAAGATGATCTGATCGGTCGCCAGCTCGATCATCTCGGCGATGTTCGACACCCGGACCAGCTCTTTGTAGGACATGTAGCGGAACATCTGCATGCCCTTCAAGACCTCGAGCTTGAGCGACACCTCGGTGGTCCGCGGGGCGACCTCGGTCGACGAGGTCTCGCCGATCCGGACCACGACGGCGGTGATGTTGTCGTGGCCGCCGCCGGTGTTGGCGAGCTCGACGAGCTTCTTGGGGACTTCCTTGACCTCGCCGTCGGCGAGCTGCTTGGGGAGCTCGTCCTCATCGACGTAGGCGTACATGCCGTCGGAGCACAGCAGGAACCGATCGCCGGGCAGGATGTCGAAGTCGAAGGTGTCGACCTCGACCGAGCCGTAGACGCCGACCGCGCGGGTGACCGCGTTCTTGTACTGCTTGTACGGCGAGCTCTCGATCTGCTCGCGGTTGAGCTTGCCGCGGCGGACCAGCTCGTTCATGAGCGAGTGATCCTCGGTCAGCACGTGGCACTGGTTCTGGCGCGCGAGATAGACCCGGCTATCGCCGACGTGCGCGATGAAGCCGCGCAGGTGGTCGCCGCCGCCGCCGATGAGCAGCACGGTGGCGGTGGTGCCCATCCCCCGCTTGTCGGGCTCGGCCTGGGCGCGGGAATGGACTGCGCTGCACGCGGTCTGGATCGCACTCTCCAGGATCTGCAGGATCTCGTAGCTCTGCACTCCCGGGTGGTCGACGCGGTAGCGGTCGATGAGGTCGCGATTGTTGAACACCGCGTCGCGGATCTCGTGGACGGCGATCGACGAGGCGATCTCGCCGGCGGCGTGACCGCCCATGCCATCGGCCACAAGAAATAGCCGCAGCTTCTTGTCGATGAGGAAGTTATCCTCGTTGTGCGTACGCTGCCGACCGATGTCAGTCGCCGCGGCGAACGTCAGCTCCACCTTCTTCGGGTAACACGCGGCGCTCTGACGGTCAAACCGGCTAGTTGCCTGCGTGCCGGCCGGTGGGCCAGCGTGGCAGTGATCCGAGAACGCCAGGGGCCAGCTCGGCCTCGACGAGCTCCTGGATCAGGGTCGGATCGGTCAGCCCGTCGTAGATCCGGCCGCCGATCACCACCGCGGCGGTGCTGCGTACCCCCGCGTGGCGGGCGGCCTCGATCCAGTCGAGCGTTGACCCCGCCATCCGGGCGCGGCACGCCGACAGCGCGCGACTGTCCACGCCGAGCCGGGCGGCCACGGCGTCGATCAGCGCCTCGGCGGTGAGCTTCTTGCCGTGGCTCCGGACCGCCTGGCCGGCCTGCACGTACATCTCCTTCACCCACACCCAGCCGGGGGACGTCGTTAGCTCACCCTGATTCGAACCGATCGCCTCGGCGCACAGCGCGGCATCCCCGAGCGACGTCAGGTCGGCGCGGTCGTCGCGGCCGACGTCGAACCACGGCGTCCACACGATCCGGACGTCGTCGGGGTACAGCCGGACCTCCGGTTCGATCACGCGCAGAAGGTTGCTGCACGCGGCGTCGTTGGGTCGGCACAGCACGACGATCGGCACCGCGGCGGTGAGCCCTGGCTTGCCGAACGACGGCAGGCCGTCGACCCGGAGCGGGGGGCTAGCCAGCGGGTGATCGAGCGGCGATCGGTCGCCATCGTCGTCGCGCGAGCCGCCCGACAGCACGACCGGCTGGGTGCTCGACATCGCCTCGTCGTCGAACGCGTCGGCGAGCTGGCCGGCCGAGAACCCGCGCTCGAGCTTGTCGAGCGCGCGATCGTAGGCCGCGTCGTACTCGCGCTCGAGATCGGGAGTGGTGATCGCGCCGAGCGCGATCCGGGAGGCCTTGGCGTTGAACAGCACGCTCGGGGTGTTGCCGGCGTGCAGGCGCTCGAACCGGCGCTGGTTGGCGTCGAGCAGATCGCGGTATCCGTCGAGCTGCATCGCCAGGGTGACGCGCTGCGGATCGAGGCCGACCTTGCGGGCGAGCTCGATCACCTCTTCCTTCTTGAGCACCGCGCGCTGCTTGCCGAGCTCGGCCATCAGCTCGAAGAACTTGCCCTCGGCATGCGCTTCGAGCGCCGCGCTCGGCACGAGCAGCGCCGACGGGCTCTTCTGGATCCGATAGATCAGCTGGATCCTCGTCGGATGGCGTTCCTGGAGCTGCTGGAGCAGGCCGAGCACGTTGACCGGCATGTTGGGACCGGGGACGAAGAACACCTCGATCTTGACCAGGGCGTTGCTGGGGCCGCGCGCCGGGGCCGTGGCCGGATCGCGGTATTCGACGCGCTCGATGCGGCCCTCCGTGTGCCCCTCGATACGGCTCTCCGGGGACTTGGGCTCGGCCGCCGCAGGCACGCCGAAGGCGAGCACCGACAGCACGCTGGCGCGCGCCGCCCACGGCAGGCGCCTCCGGCGGCGGCTCGCCGGGCGGTCGGCCGGGATCACGGCGCCCGGCTCGCCGCTTCGGTCGCGGGGGCGATGGGGGCGGGGCCGGTCGCGCTCGACGTCACCACCGTCGCATCGGCGCTCGGCGCGTCCTCGATCGGTTCGACCGAAGGCCACAGGTACGCGAAGTACAAGCCCGCGGAGACAATGATTCCGAGCACCAGCGCGAGAATGAATGGCTCCCAGATCACGCCGCCAGCATAGCGCGGTGCTCGCCGTGGTGTAGGCTCACGAGCGCATGTACGCCCTCGCCCTGCTGTCGGCCGGGACCACCGCGGCAACGACCAGCTTGCCGTTTTTTCAGCTCGGTGCTCTCGACGTTGGAATTCCGATCCAGTGGTTCGGCATGATCGTCGCCGTCGGTGTCCTGATCGGCGCCATCCCGTTGCGCCGCTACGCGGAATGGCACGGCGTCAGTGACGATCACATCCGCTCGCTGCTCACCTGGATCATGATCAGCGGCTTCCTGGGGGCGCACGAGTTCGACGTCATCGCCTATCAGTGGGATCGGATCGGCGAGGCGACGCTCGCGGTGCCCGCTGGCTGGTGGCCGTCGTTCCTGCCGACCGGGCTGTGGCCGTCGAACTGGCCGCTGGTGTTCCGCATGTGGGATGGCATCTCGTCGTACGGCGGCTTCATCGGCGGCGCGCTCGGGTACGCGATCTTCGTGTGGTGGAAGCGCCTGCCGCCGCGGCTGTTCGCCGACATCACGGTCGTCGGCCTGTTGCCGGCGTTCTCGATCGGCCGGATCGGCTGCACGGTGGTCAGCGATCACATCGGCGCCGCGGTGTCCCCCGATCGCTGGTACGCGTTCCTCGCGATGGACTACCCGCGCAGTCGCAATCTGGCGCACCTGGCGACGACCTATCCGGGGACCAGCAAGACGATCCTCGCGTGGAACCTCGGCCTGATCGAGTTCCTCTATCTCGTGCCGGTCAACCTCGTGCTGCTCTGGCTCGCGTTCCGCCCATCGAAGCGCATGCCGGCAGGGTTCATCTGTGTGGCCACCGGGGTGCTCTACGCGCCGGTGCGATTCTTCCTCGACTTCCTGCGCCCCGAGGACACCGACCCGCGCTACCTCGGGCTGACGTTCGCGCAGTGGAGCTCGATCCTCGCGTTCGGCGCCGCGCTGTACGGCGCGAGCCGCCTGCTCAAGACCGGCGTCCCGGCCGAGACCGTGACGCCGACCTCGCGCGAGGCCCAGGAGCGGCTGCGGATCATCCTGCGTGAGGACGAGGAATCCCAGCACAAGCAGGATGCCGACAAGAAGGCGGAGGCCGAGCGCAAGCAGGCCGCGATCGCCCAGGCGCGGGCCGAGCGCGATCGCGAGGATGCCGAGCTCGCGGCCGCCGAGCGCGACAAGGCCGCGGTCGCCACCAAGCCGGCTGCCGCGGACACCGCGCTCGCCGCCGTCGTCGAGACCCAGGCCGCGGTGGATTCCGGCGTTGCCGCCAAGCCCGCCGCCAAATCCGCCGCTGCCAAGCCCACCGCGAACAAGTCCGGGGGCAACAAGTCCAAGAACCGCAAGCGCTAGCCGCGCGAGCGCTACACCGCGACGGGATGGCGCGCCGCGGTCGCCGCGTCGGATGCGGTCGGCTCGACCCGCGCTTGCAGCATGGGTGCAAACGCTGCGCGGTAGGCCCACGCGAGGTAGATGGTGAGGGCCACGAGCACACCGATGATCGGCAGGCCGCTGGGATCGAACACTCCGTGAAACGCGAGGATGCCGATCTCGACGGGGGCGAGCAGGGTGAGGGCGAGCGGGACGAACCGATTGCTCAGCAGGAACACCGCCGCGACGAGCTCCGCGATCTTGATGATCAACAGGATCTTGCCTGTCATCAACGCGCCGACGAACGCCATGACGTCGGGGGGCGGCACGGGCTGCGGCAGGAAGTGCAGGAAGAAGTTCAGGGCGAACACCAGGAAGGCGAGGCCGAGCAGCGTGCGAGCGATCAGAGGAACTTTGGAGCGAGCCGACATGTGAATCTCCTTTGGGGCGCCGCAGCGCGGAAACATTGCTTCGGGGAAGGTAGACCGTTGCGGGAAAGACACTAGTCATCCGTTGGGCAACGCATTATTGTTTCTGGGACAAGGATATGGACCTCAATCGAGCCGCAACCTTTCTTCGCGTCGTCGAATCCGGTGGATTCACAGCGGCGGCGCTCGCGCTCGGCCTACCGACCTCGTCGGTCAGCCGCAGCGTGGCCAAGCTCGAGGAGGAGCTTGGCGTCGTGCTGCTCGAGCGGACCACGCGCCGCGTCGCTCTCACCGATGTCGGGCGCGCCTACTTCGAGCGGGTGCGCGACGCGCTGGCGGGGCTCGACGAGGCGACCGCGGCGGCGCTCGACGCCGCGCGTGAGCCGCAGGGCCTGGTGCGGCTGGCCGCGCCGCCCGACTTCGCGCCGGCGCTTGCGCCGGTCATCGCCGCGTTCTTGCGGCTCTACCCGAAGATCTGCATCGAGCTCAGCGCCAGCTCGCGGTCGGCCGAGCTGGTCGGCGAGCACGCGGACCTGGGGATCGCGTTTGGCCGCCTGCCCGACTCGTCGCTGATGAGCCGCCGGCTCGGCGAGAGCGTGCACCGTCTGTATGCCGCGGCGAGCTATCTCGCGGCGCGGGGCACGCCGAACGAGCTCGCGGACCTCCCTCGGCACGACGCGATCCTGTTGCGCGCCGGCGGTGCGCGCTGGGAGCTGACCGGTCCCCGCGGCGTCGAGGCGGTGGAGGTGACCGGGATCGTCGCGGCGGATCACCTCGGTTTCGTGACCGACGCAGCCGTCGCAGGGCTGGGGATCGCGATCTTGCCGGCGTTCGCCGTGGCGGCGCACCTCCGGTTCGGCGGTCTCGTCCACGTCTTGCCGTCGTTCAGCACCACGGTGCAGCTGCAGCTCTTGAGTCACGCCGCGCGGCGTTTGCCCCATCGGGTTGCCTTGCTGCGCGATTTCTTGGCCGCGCACATGTCACGGACGTGTGATGCGCACGCTTGAGTGCTATCACTCGACGCGCCGCCGACGATGACCGATCACCTCGATGTCCTGCTCGCCGATGGCGTGATCGACGAGGTGCTCGGCCGCCTCAAGAGCGGCAAAGAAGCCAACATCTCGCTGGTCCGGCGCGGCGACGACGTGCTCGCCGCCAAGGTCTACAAGGACCGGTCGACCCGGAGCTTCAAGAACAACGCCGATTACAAGGAAGGCCGCAAGGTCCGCAATAGCCGGACGCAGCGCGCGATGGACAGCGGCGGGCGGTTCGGCCGCGACGCGGCAGAGCAGGCCTGGAAGTCGGCCGAGGCCGATGCGCTGTACAAGCTCGTCGGGTCTGGCGTCCGCGTTCCCACGCCGGTGATGTTCTACGAGGGCGTTCTGCTGATGGAGCTGGTGAAGGACGCCGAAGACCGACCGGCGCCGCGGATGATCGACGTGGCGATCGAGCCTGCGGCGGCGGTGGGCGTGTACGCCGATCTGGTCGCGCAGATCATCGCGATGCTGTGCTGCGACCTGATCCACGGCGATCTGTCGCCGTACAACATCCTCGCGGCGGCGGACGGGCCTACGATCATCGACTTTCCGCAGGTCGTGTCAGCGGTGCACAGCTCGCGGGCCGAGTTCTTCTTTCTGCGCGACTTCGATAACGTCGTGCGGTTCGTGTCGGGGTTCGACCCGGCGCTCGCGGTGCACCGCCACGACGGGCGCGCGATCTGGCGGGCCTACGTGGGCCGCGAGCTGACTCGCGACTTCGTGCCGCCGCCGCCACCGCCCCCGTCGCAGTCCCGCGGTGGTGGGCCCAGCCGATGGCGCGAGCCACGGCCCGATCCGCGTCGCACGGGCGCGCCGCAGCGCGATCCGCGATGGTCGGACGGCGGGGCCAGCGCACGGAACGGGTCACGACCGGACGCTGAGCCGGGCAGGCAGGCGGACGCGCCGCGGACCAACGGCGGCTCGCAGGGCGGACCGAGCGGATCGACTGGACCACGGCGCGGCGGAGATCCGCGGTGGCAGGCGGACGCGCCGCGGCCGAACGGCGGAGCGTCGCCGAATGGCGGAACCGGCGGACCGACGGGACCACGGCATGGCAGCGATCCGCGGTGGCAGGCGGACGCGCCGCGGTCTAGCGGTGGAGCGCCACCGAATGGCGGCACCGGCGGACCGAATAGCTCGCGGCCGGGCGGAGATCCGCGGTGGCAAGCGGACGCCCCGCGGCCAAACGGCGGAGCGTCGCCCAATGGCGGCACCGGCGGATCGAATAGCTCGCGGGCGGGTGGAGATCCGCGGTGGCAGGCGGACGCGCCACGGACCAACGGCGGCTCGCAGGGCGGACCGAGCGGATCGAATCGACCGCAGTCGGGCGGCGATCCGCAGTGGCAGGCGGACGCGCCACGGACCAACGGCGGCTCGCAGGGCGGGCCGAGCGGATCGAATGGACCACGGCACGGCGGAGCGTCGCCAAGCGGCGGCGCCGGTGGACCGAATCACTCGCGGCCGGGCGGAGATCCGCGGTGGCAGGCGGACGCGCCGCGGACGAACGGCGGCTCGCAGAGTGGGCCAAGCGGATCGAATGGACCGCGGTCGAACGGAGGCGCGCCACAGAACGGCGGCCCGATCGGGCAAACCACGCGGCGCTATCAGCGCGACCCGCAATCGTCATCGGACGCGCCACGATCGGGCGGAGCGTCGCAGGGCGGCGCGCGGTCGCCGCAGCCAGACGCTGCACCGCGCCGATCGGACGGACCACCGGTAGATCGCGGTGCCGGTCCGGCGCCACAGCGCCAGCGTCCGGTGCAGCGCGAATGGTCGAATCCATCACCGTCGTCGTCACCATCGTCGCCTGCGTCACCCTCGCGGGGTGGTAGGCGGCGGCCCAAACGCCACTGGTAGCCCGTTGAAACGCGACCTGTTCACCGCTAGACCTAGTCGCGCATGACCGAGCACGTCGTCATCATTGGCAGCGGTCCCGCTGCCCATACCGCCGCGATCTACGCAGCACGCGCGAACCTCGCGCCGGTTGTGTTCGAAGGCTTCCTCGCCGGCGGTATCGCAGCCGGCGGCCAGCTCACCACGACGACCGACGTCGAGAACTTCCCGGGGTTTCCCGAGGGCATCCAGGGGCCCGAGCTGTGCGAGCGGTTCCGCGCGCAGTCGGCGCGGTTCGGCACCCGGATCTACACCGAGACGGTCGACCGCGTCGATCTGTCGAAGCGGCCGTTCCGGTACTGGACCGAGGAGCAGGAGGGTACGACGAACGCGCTGATCATCGCGACCGGCGCGACGGCCAAGCGCGACGACATTCCGGGTACGCGCGACAGCGAGCTCTGGCAAAAGGGCGTCTCGGCGTGCGCGGTGTGCGACGGCGCGCTGCCGGTGTTTCGTCACAAGCCGCTGTTCGTCGTCGGTGGCGGTGACTCGGCGATGGAGGAGGCGAGCTTCCTCGCCAAGTTCGGTTCGAAGGTCTACATCGTGCATCGCCGCGACGAGCTGCGTGCGTCGGCGATCATGCAGGAGCGCGCGCGCTCGAACCCCAAGATCGAGCTCTTGCTGTCGCATCGCGTGGAAGCGGTCGAGGGCAAGCAGGGGGTCGAGGCGGTTCGCGTCGTCGATCTCAAGACGAGCATCGAGCGCACCGTGCCGGCGGCGGGGCTGTTCTTCGCGATCGGCCACGTCCCGAACACCAAGTTTCTCGACGGCCAGCTCGCGACCGATGAGCAGGGCTACGTGCTGACCACGCCGGGCACCACGCAGACATCGGTGGTCGGCGTGTTCGCCGCGGGCGACGTCCAGGACAAGAAGTATCGCCAGGCGATCACCGCTGCGGGCTCGGGCTGCATGGCGGCGCTCGAGGCCGAGCAGTTCCTCGCCCATCATGCCTAACCGGCCTAACCGGCCTAACCGGCCTAACCGGCCTAACCGGCCTAACCGGCCTAACCGGCCTAACCCGGCCAGCCCGGCCTAGCCCGTCGGCCGGGCGCCCATCGACGGCGTGGATGCCGTAACCAGCGTCGCATGCGACAGCTCGCCCTGCCGGAGCTCAGGCGGAATAACGCAAGGAACACGCTCGGTACCGCTCGGGGAGCCGAGCCATGTCACAATCGTTGTATCCCGTGACCCGAGAGTCAAATCCACCCTACCGGGAGTCTGGCATGACCAGGATTCTCGCCCTGTTGCTGCTGGTCGTCGCCGGCGCGCTCGTATTCACCGTGATCCAGCAGCGGCGGCAGCCGCAGCACGCGGTCCTGTTCGAGCCGCGACCGGTGGCGCAGCGCCCCGATGACCGGCTCGGCGCCGACGAGCAGTCGACGATCGACGTGTTCTCCAAGTTCTCGCGCTCGGTGGTTCACGTCACCAGCCTCGAGACCCGCCGCGATCGCATGACGCTCGATGTCAGCGAGATCCCGCAGGGTACCGGCTCGGGGTTCGTGTGGGACACCGACGGCCACATTGTCACCAACTACCACGTCGTTCAGCTCGGCGATCGCGCCTCGGTGACGCTCAACGACAACTCGACCTACCCCGCGACGATCATCGGGACCGCGCCGGACAAGGACATCGCGGTGCTCCGCATCGACGCGCCGCCGCAGAAGCTGCTGCCGCTGCCGATCGGGCAATCGTCATCGCTCAAGGTCGGGCAGAAGGTGCTCGCGATCGGCAACCCGTTCGGCCTCGATCAAACGCTGACCACCGGCGTGGTCTCGGGGCTCGGCCGCGAGATCAAGAGCGCGGTCACGCAGCACCCGATCAGCGACGTGATCCAGACCGACGCGTCGATCAACCCGGGGAACTCGGGCGGCCCGCTGCTCGACAGCGCCGGCCGGCTGATCGGCATCAACACCGCGATCTACTCGCCGTCGGGCGCCAACGCCGGCATCGGCTTCGCGGTGCCGGTCGATGCGGTGAACGCCATCGTTCCGCAGCTGCTCAAGTACGGCAAGCTGATCCGGCCGGGGCTCGGGCTGAGCCTCCTGTCCGATCAGTTTGCGGCGCGTCAGGGCATCGACGGCGTCGTGATCAAGAGCGTCGTGCCGGGCGGTGCCGCCAGCGAGGCTGGGATCGTCGGCCTCAAGCAAGTCGAGCCTGGCACGATCCGGCTCGGTGACGTCATCGTGAAGGTCGACAGCACCGAGGTGCATGGCTCGAGCGACCTGTATCGAGCGCTGGACTCCCACAAGGTGGGAGACGTGGTCGACGTCGTGCTCGAAAGCGCGGGGCACCGGCGGACCGTCAAGGTCACGCTGCAAGCGATCCAGTGAGCCGGGGGGGCCAGCCCGCCCCGTGCGAGGCGAGTCCCCAGGTGAGCGAACGTGATCTCGATGGCCTTCGATGGAATGAACGGTCGGACCCACGCGTCGTACCCGGGATGTCCCTGAATCGACCTGCCGCGTCGTGGCGCCGGTTGTCCCGGATCGTGGAGAGCGCACGAAAAACCGCTCAGCTGATGTCAACGTGCGCGACGAGCCGCGGTATGACCGCGACTTCCATGCAGCCGACGTTCAGGTCCGTGATCTCGCCGCACGCCGATGCGGTGTCGCGTCCATCGTCGCATCTGACAGCGCGATCTTTCGCGCCATCCTTCGCGAACAGGGGGCCGCTGTGACGCCGCCCCGTCGCCAGCTTGGCTTCGCGATCACCGCGGCGATCGTGATCGCGAACATGATCGGTACCGGCGTGTTCACCACCACCGGGTTCCTGTCGAACGCACTCCACGACCCGGCGACGATCCTGCTGGCCTGGGTGGTCGGCGGCGTGATCGCGCTGTGCGGCGCCGCGACGTATGCCGAGCTCGGCTCGATGATGCCGCGCGCCGGCGGCGAGTACGTGTACCTGCGTACCGCGTTTCATCCCGCCGCCGGCTTCATGAGCGGCTGGGCCTCGTTGACCGCGGGGTTCTCGGCGCCGATCGCCGGGGCGGCGCTCGCGTTCGCGGCGTACTTCGTGAAGCTGATCCCGAGCCTCGACACGCCGGCGGCCTGGCTGTCCGGGAGCCTCGACATCAGCGGGCACCACATCTTCACGCTCGCGCTGGGCGTGAAGCAGGCGATCGCGATCGGCTTGATCATCTTGATGACGGTGCTGCATTCGTTCGATGCCAAGGTCGGCGGCTGGGTCCAGACCGCGTTCACCGCGGCCAAGGTGCTGCTGATCGTCGGGTTCATCGGCGCGGGTCTACTCATCGGTCACGGCGACTGGCACAACCTGCATAGCCAGCACGGCGGCCTCGACAACGTCGGGACGCAGTCGTTCGCGATGCAGCTCATGTACGTGAGCTTCGCGTACTCGGGCTGGAACGCCGCGGCCTACGTCGCCGGCGAAGTCGTGCGCCCCGACAAGACGCTACCGCGCGCGCTGCTCGCCGGCACCGGCGTCGTGATGGCGCTGTACGTCCTGCTGAACCTCGTGTTCCTGTACGCGGTGCCGACCGACACGCTCGCCGGTCCCACCAACGCGTTCCATCCGGTCATCGAGGTCGGCGATGCCGCCGCGCGCCAGCTGTTCGGTGATCGCGCCGGCCAGGTCGTCACGGCGGTGATCGCGCTCGCGCTGATCTCGGCGGTGAGCTCGATGGTGATGGCGGGCCCGCGGGTCTACGCCGCGATGGCCGCGGACGGCGCGCTGCCCAAGCAGCTCGGCTATTACAGCAAGCGCGGCGTCCCCACGGTCGCCGTGATCACCCAGGGCGTGCTCGGCACGCTGTTCGTGCTCGTCGGCGATCTCGGTGAGCTGATCCGGTTTGTCATCTTCACCCTCACGATCTTCGCCACGCTGGCGGTGATCGCCGTGTTCGTGCTGCGCTACCGCGGCTACCGCGCGGCCTACCGGACGTTCGGCTACCCGGTGACGCCGGTGCTGTTCATCGTGGCGTCGTGCTGGATCGCATTTGCGCAGATCCAGGGGAACTTCCGAGAGAGCCTGGCCGTCGTGGGCGTGCTCGCCGTGGGCGGGATCCTGTACGCGCTGTTCGGCCGCAAGACACCGCCGGGTGGTGCGCGCTCGGAGGCCTTGCCCGAAGCGCGCGTGGTCAACGATCCGCCCTGATTTCAAGCGCTCGCGCGCTTGTCCGGCGCGATGCGTCAGAGATTCACAGGCGGGAAACGCCAGCGAAACACACCGTGCGTCACTGTGTATGTCGCATGGCGAACCGACGTGATGACGCTGGATCATACGACCAGGCCAGTGGCCGGCCCGAAACGACGGTGATCCAGGTCGTCGTCGTGGGCAACGGGATGGTGAGCCACCGACTGTGCCAGAAGCTCGCGGAGCTGGCGCGCGCGGGCAGCCACCGCATCGTGGTGTGTGGCGACGAGCCGCGGCCGGCCTACGATCGTGTCCACCTGACCGAGTACTTCGCCCACCGCTCCGCCGATCAACTCGTGCTCGGCAGCGCGGACTGGTACGCCGAGCAGGGCATCGAGCTCCGGCTCGGCACCAAGATCGTGCGGATCGATCGAGGCGCGCGCGTGGTCGAGACCGACGGCGGCGCGACGCTGCCGTACGACGTCCTGGTGCTCGCGACCGGCTCGGTGCCGCTGGTCCCGCCGATTCCGGGCGTCGACAAGCGGGGCGTGTTCGTCTATCGGACGATCGACGATCTCGACGCGATCCTCGCGCAGTGCCAGTCGGCGCGTCGCGCGGCGGTGATCGGCGGCGGGTTACTCGGACTCGAGGCCGCGCGCGCGGTGCACGACGCCGGGATCGAGACCCACGTGCTCGAGGTCGCGCCGCGCCTGATGCCGCGCCAGCTCGACACCGCGGGCGCCGCGCTGCTCGAAGCCAGCATCCGCCGGCTCGGCGTGATCGTCCACGTCGGCGCGCGGATCGTCGAGCTCGCCGGCGACGGCCGGGTCGAGCGCGTCGAGCTGGCGGGCGACGATCCACTCCCCGTGGATCTGGTCATCATCTCGGCCGGCATCCGGCCGCGCGACGAGCTGGCGCGTGGTGCCGGGATCGCGATCGGGCCGCGCGGCGGGATCATCGTGGACGACGTGCTGCGCACCAGCGATCCGCACGTGTTTGCGGTGGGAGAGGTCGCGCTCCACAACGACATGACCTATGGCCTGGTCGCGCCGGGCTACGACATGGCCGACGCGCTCGCGAAGCACCTCGCCGGTCAGCCGGCGGCGTTCGCCGGGGGCGATCTCTCGGCGCGGCTCAAGCTGCTCGGCACCGATGTGGCGAGCTTTGGCGATCCGTTCCGCGATCCGGCATCGACGCGCACGATCGTCTACGACGATCAGGTGCGGGGGCGCTACGAGAAGCTCGTCGTGTCGGGCGACGGGACCCGGCTACTCGGCGGCATCCTCGTCGGCGACACCTCGGACTACGCGCGGCTGGTCCAGCTGACGCGTGGCGGCCAGGCGCTCGACGCGACGCACCTGCCGGCGTTCGGCCGCGGCAGCTCCGAGGCGCCCACCGAGCTGTCCGACGATCTGCAGGTGTGCTCGTGCAACGCGGTGTCGGCCGGCTCGATCCGCGCGGCGATCCGCGCCGAGTCACTGGCGTCGGTCCGCGAGATCAAGGCGTGCACGTCGGCCGGCACCGGATGCGGCGGATGCGTGCCGATGGTGAACGATCTGCTGACCGCCGAGCTGGTGCGGCGCGGCGCGTCCACCAAGCCCGTGCTGTGCGAGCACTTCGCGCACAGCCGCCAGGATCTGTACGAGATCGTCGCGGCGCGCCGGATCCGGACGTTCGAGCAGCTGATCGCCGAGCACGGTAGCGGCACCGGCTGCGAGGTCTGCAAGCCCACCGTCGCGTCGATCCTCGCGAGCGTGCACAACGAGCCGATCCTCGACCGCAAGCACCGCCCGCTGCAGGACTCCAACGATCGCTTCCTCGCCAACATCCAGCGCGACGGGACGTACTCGGTGGTGCCGCGGATCCCGGCGGGCGAGATCACGCCCGACCAGCTGCTCGTGATCGGGACGGTCGCGAAGAAATACAAGCTGTACACCAAGATCACGGGCGGTCAGCGCATCGACCTGTTCGGCGCGCGGGTCGAGCAGCTGCCCGACATCTGGGAGGAGCTGGTCGCCGCCGGGTTCGAGAGCGGCCATGCCTACGGCAAGGCGATGCGCACGGTCAAGAGCTGCGTCGGCTCGACGTGGTGCCGGTTCGGCGTGCAGGACTCGACGGCGTTCGCGATCCGCGTCGAGCACCGCTACAAGGGGATCCGGGCGCCGCACAAGTTCAAGAGCGCGGTCAGCGGCTGCATCCGCGAGTGCGCCGAGGCGCAGAGCAAGGACTTCGGCCTGATCGCGACCGAGCAGGGCTGGAACATCTACGTCGGTGGCAACGGCGGATCGCGCCCGCGCCATGCCGAGCTGCTGGTCGCCAACGTCGACGAGGACACCGCGATTCGCTACCTCGATCGGTTCCTGATCTTCTACATCCGCACCGCCGATCGGCTGACCCGCACGTCGGTGTGGATCGACAAGATGGAGGGCGGGATCGACCACCTGCGCGACGTCATCATCAACGACTCGCTCGGCATCGCCGCCGCGCTCGAGCGCGAGATGCAACAGCTGGTCGACACCTACGCGTGCGAGTGGCGCGGCGTGCTCGAGGATCCCGCGAAGCGCGCGCAGTTCCGCCACTTCGCCAACGATCCGGCGGGCGACGACACGCTGGCCAGCGTCGAGGAGCGCGGCCAGCTGCGCCCCGCGGAGCTGCGGGCGCCCGTGCGGTTGCCGGTGCTCCAGCCGCGCGCCACCGCACAGACGCCGGCCTCCGCGCGTCGCGAGCTGGTCCGGGTGGCGTCGATCCACGACGTGCCGACCGACGGCGGCATCGCGATCAAGTACGGCCGCGCCCAGATCGCGGTGTTCAACGTGCGCGGCCAGTGGTACGCGACGCAGAACGCGTGCTCGCACACCCACGCAATGGTGCTCGCGCGCGGCATCGTCGGCGACGATCACGGCCGGCCCAAGGTCGCGTGCCCGCTGCACAAGCGGACGTTCGATCTGACGTCGGGAGCGTGCTTGTCGAACGACGCACCTGCGATCGCGGCGTTCGCGGTGCGCGTGATCGGCAGCGACGTGTTCGTCGAGCTGCCGCCGATCGAGGAGCTCGAGATCGCGGCCTGCGCACAAGACGGCGCGCTCGCGAGCTAAGGCATGGCAATCACCAACTCTGCGAGCCGGCTACGGCTACCACTCCTCGACGATATGCTGCGCGCGCAGCACGAGCTCACCGCGGTCGAGCGGTTCGCCGACAGCGCCGCCGCGCGCGGGCCGGTCGACGCCGGCCAGGCCGAGCGCCGCTACCGCGAGCTCATGCCGGCGACGCCACCCGCCGACGGCCAGCAGTACGCCTTCGAGGTCGACCTCGATGTGTGCAGCGGCTGCAAGGCGTGCGTCACCGCGTGCCACAACCTCAACGGGCTCGACGAGGGCGAGACCTGGCGGGCGGTGGGCCTGCTCCACGGCGGCAGCACCGCCGCGCCGGTCCAGCAGACCGTCACCACGGCGTGTCACCACTGCCTCGAGCCGGCGTGCATGACCGGGTGTCCGGTCGGCGCCTACGAGAAGCATCCGATCACCGGGATCGTGAAGCACCTCGACGATCAGTGCATCGGCTGCCAGTACTGCACGTTCACCTGCCCGTACGAGGTCCCGCAGTACAACGCCAAGCTGGGGATCGTCCGCAAGTGCGACATGTGCAGCGACCGGCTCGGGGCCGGCGAGGCCCCGGCCTGCGTGCAGGCGTGCCCGAACGAGGCGATCGCGATCACCATCATCGACAAGCGCCAGGCGCTGGAGGACGCGCAGGGCGACGCGTTCTTGCCGGGCGCGCCGTCGCCGGCGATCACGGTGCCGACCACGGTCTACCGCACGACCAAGCCGGTGCCGCGCAACCTGCTGCCGGCCGACTTCTTTCGCGTGGTGCCGGCGCATCGCCACGCGCCGCTCGTGATCATGCTCGTGTTGACCCAGGCCTCGGTCGGCGCGTTCGTGGTCGAGGTGATCGCCAGCCGGTTCCTCGCCCAGGCGGTGCGCGATGCGCTGCAGCCGGCGTGGTCGCTCGCCGCGCTCGCGGTCGGGCTCGCCGCGCTCGGCGCCAGCGTGCTGCACCTGGGGCGCCCGCTGTATGCGTTTCGCGCGGTGATCGGGCTGCGCACGTCGTGGATGAGCCGTGAGATCGTCGCGTTCGGGCTGTTCGCGATGCTGGCGATCGCGTACGCGGGTGCGTCGTCCTTGTCGCTTGGGTCCCTCGGGGCGATCGGGGCCGGGCTCGGCTCGGTGCGCGACGTGCTCGGCTGGACCGTCGCGGCGCTCGGCCTCGTCGGCGTCGCGTGCTCGGTGCTGATCTATCATGCGACCCGCAAGGCGTGGTGGACCGCGTCGATCACCGGCTTCAAGTTCTTCATGACCGCGGCGCTGCTCGGGCTGGCCGCGGCCGAGGTCACGCTGGCCGCCGCGGGCGTCGCGGGCGTCGCGCTGCCGCCGGGCGCCCCGGCGATGTACCGGCTGCTGGTGATCGCCGCGGCGGTGATCAAGGCAGCCGGCGAGCTCGCGATCTTCGTTCACCTGCGCGACAAGCGTTTCACCGAGCTCAAGCGCAGCGCGCTGGTGCTCGCCCGCGATCTGCGCGGCTGGTCGATCGCGCGGTTCTTTGCGCTCGTCCTCGGCGGCATGGTGCTGCCGCTCGCCAACCCCGGCGGCGCGGCGCTGGGCGTGGCGATCGCGAGCCTCGCGCTGCTGGTCGGCGGTGAGTTGCTCGAGCGGATGTTGTTCTTCGCGGCAGCGCGCTCGCCGGGCATGCCGGGAGCGGTGAGGTGACGCAAGGCATGCGGGGCCGGTTCGCCGCGCTGATGCGGCAGCGCGAGGGTCCGTTGACCGCTGACCTCGCGCGCGAGCCGGGCGGGTTTGGCCTCGGGCAGGTCCCGGCGCGGCTCCGGCCGGACGCCGTGAGCCGCCTGATCTGCGGGTTCTGCTCGACCGGTTGCTCGCTCGATGTCCACGTGCGCGATGGCGTCGCGGTCAACGTGACGCCCACCGAGGACCACGTGGTCAACGCCGGCACCGCGTGCCCCAAGGGCTGGGAGGCGCTCGCGCCGCTCCGCGCGCCCGACCGCGCGACGACGCCGCTGCTGCGCACGGCCGGCAAGAGCCTCGAGCCGGTGAGCTGGGAGACCGCGATCGCGACGTTCGTGCGGCGGTTCCAGGCGATCCAGGCCGTGCACGGCGCCGAATCGGTCGCGTTCCTCGGCACCGGGCAGATGCCCTCGGAGGAGCTCGCGCTGCTCGGCGCGCTCGCGAAGTTCGGCATGGGCCTGGTGCACGGCGACGGCAACACGCGCCAGTGCATGGCGACCGCAGTCGTCGCGTACAAGCAGGCGTTCGGGTTCGACGCGCCGCCGTACACCTACGCGGACTTCGAGTCGTCCGACGTGCTGGTGTTCGTGGGCGCCAACCCGTGCGTCGCGCACCCTGTCATGTGGGGCCGCGTGTGCAAAAACCCGCACGCGCCGGAGATCGTCGTCATCGATCCGCGCCGCACCGAGACCGCGATGGCGGCGACGCTGCATCTCGCGGTCCGGCCCAAGTCCGATCTGACCCTGTTCTACGGGCTCGCCCAGCTGCTGATCGAGCGCGGCTGGATCGACCGTGCGTTCATCGACGCGCACACCACCGGGTTCGACGAGCTGGCGGCGCATTGCGCGCGGTTCCCGCTGACCGAGGTCGCCGAGGCGACCGGGCTTCCGGCCGCCGAGATCGAGCGGCTCGCCGAGCTCGTGCATCGCGGCAAGCGGGTCTCGCTGTGGTGGACGATGGGCGTCAACCAGAGCCACGAGGGCGTCCGGCTCGCGCAGGCGATCATCAACATCGCGCTGCTCACCGGCAACATTGGCCGGCCGGGCACCGGCGCCAACTCGATCACCGGCCAGTGCAACGCGATGGGCTCGCGGCTGTTCGCCAACACGACCAACCTGCTCGGCGGTCACGACTTCACCAGCGAGCGCGATCGCGACAAGGTCGCGGGCGTGCTCGGCATCGATCCGCTGCGGATCCCGGCGCGCGGGAGCCTGGCCTACGACCAGATCGTCGAGGGCATCGCCAAGGGCACGATCCGCGGGCTCTGGGTGATCGCGACCAACTCGGCGCACTCGTGGATCAACCAGAGCGACATGCAGGAGCTCTTGGGGCGGCTCGACTTTCTGGTCGTCCAGGACATGTACGCCACGACGGAGACCGCCCGGATCGCCGATCTGGTGCTGCCGGCGGCGGGGTGGGGCGAGAAGGACGGCACGTTCATCAACTCCGAGCGCCGGCTCGGTTTGATCAAGCGCGTCGCCCATGCGCCGGGCCAGGCGCTTGCGGACTTCTTCATCTTCAAGTTGATCGCCGAGGCGTGGGGCTGCGGCGAGCTATTCCGGCGCTGGTCGTCGCCCGAGGCGGTGTTCCGGATCCTCGCGGAGCTGACCCGCGGCCAGCCGTGTGACATCACCGGGATCGCGGGCTACGACGATCTCGAGCGCTGCGGCGGGATCCAGTGGCCGCTGCCCGCTGGCCAGATCGCGACGCCGCGCAGCGAGCGCCGGCTGTTCGAGGACGGCAGGTTCTTCCACGCCGACGGCAAGGCGCGGATGCTGGTCGCCGAGCCGCGCCGCGTCCCCGAGCCCACCGATGCGCGGTTTCCGTTCACGCTGCTCACCGGGCGCGGCAGCTCGAGCGAATGGCACACGCGCACGCGCACCGGCAAATCGGCGGTGCTCGGCAAGCTCGGCGCGCTCGATCCGTACGTCGAGATCAGCCCGATCGACGCCGCCGCGGCGCGGATCGCGCCGGGCCAGACCGTCGTGGTCGAATCGCGCCGCGGGCGGATGACCGCGCGGGCATTCGTCACGCACACCGTGAAACCGGGGCAGGTGTTCGTGCCAATGCACTACACACGCACCAACCAACTTACATTTCCGGTGTTTGACCCGTATTCAAGACAGCCTGGATACAAGGCCTGTGCCGTCAGCGTTCGCCCGCTTCAGCCCGGCGAGATCCCGGACCGATAAAAAAACCAGGGCGATCTCGCAGACGGTTTGTGCACAGACCGTTAATTTGACGCGGTGCGTTTTTTGAAAACCACCGACGGATTTAATACAACGGTAGAAGATTTTTCGCGGCTGAACAGCCGGTCAGAGCTAACTGCAGGACAATCCCTCTGAAAATCAGTAATCGACACTGCAGCTAAAACCCTGGCACATTAACGGACCAAACTCTGCTCGGAGGTGCCTCTCGATGTCACTCGGCTTCCTCAGTCGTTCTCGGATCGAAGCTTCTAACGGATGGAGCCGATGGCTCGTTCCACCCGCCGCCTTGTCCGTCCATTTGGCGATCGGCCAAGTCTATGCTTGGAGCGTTTTCAAGGCGCCCCTCGAGAAGTACCTCAGCCTCTCCGGGAAGGAGAGCGCGCTCCCTTTCCAGCTCGGCATCGTCATGCTGGGGCTATCGGCGGCCGTGCTCGGAACGCGCGTCGAGAAGAACGGCCCGCGGTGGGCCATGTTCGTCTCGCTGCTGTGCTTCTGCAGCGGCTTCATGCTCGCGGCGCTCGGCGCGATGACCCAGCAATACTGGCTGGTCGTCCTGGGCTACGGCGGGCTCGGAGGCATCGGTCTGGGGGTCGGCTACATCTCGCCGGTGTCCACGCTGATCAAGTGGTTCCCGGATCGCCCCGGCATGGCGACCGGTATCGCGATCATGGGGTTCGGTGGCGGGGCGCTGATCGCGTCGCCGTGGTCGACGGCGATGCTGACCGCGTTCGGTGTCGCGTACGAAAAGGGCAAGGTCGTCGCGGTCGCCGATAACGCGATCGCCACGACGTTCCTGGTGCACGGTCTGGTCTACGCCGTGTTCATGACGCTGGGCGTGCTGCTCGTGCGCGTTCCACCGGCGGGCTGGCAGCCCAAGGGATGGTCGCCCGCCGACACCAAGACCGGCACGCTGATCACGACCAACCAGGTCTCCGCGCGCAACGCGATCCGGACCCCGCAGTTCTGGTGCCTGTGGATCGTGCTGTGCTTCAACGTGACGGCAGGCATCGGCATCCTCGAGAAGGCCGCGCCGATGATCCTCGACTTCTTCGGCAAGACGTCGATGGCCGTGACCGCGACCGCCGCGGCCGGGTTCGTTGCGCTGCTCTCGATGGCGAACATGCTCGGCCGCATCGTGTGGTCGTCGACGTCCGACGTGGTCGGCCGCAAGAACATCTACCGCCTCTACCTCGGCGCCGGCGCGATCATGTACCTCGTGATCGCGCTGGTCGGCATCGAGTCCAAGCCGGTGTTCATCGGTTGCGCGATCGTGATCCTGTCGTTCTACGGCGGCGGCTTCGCGACGATCCCCGCCTACCTGCGAGACCTGTTCGGGACCTATCAGGTCGGTGCGATCCACGGCCGCCTGCTCACCGCATGGTCGATGGCGGGCGTGCTCGGCCCGCTGATCATCAACCAGATCGCGGATTCGCAGAAAGCGGCGGGCTACAGCGGTCCGGCGCTCTACACCACGTCGCTGTTCATCATGATCGGCCTGCTCGTGATCGGCTTTCTGGCCAACGAGCTGGTGCGGCCCGTCAAGGCCCGGTTCCACGAGGTGCGCGCGCTCGGCGAGCTCGGGAAGCCCGCCGTCAAGGAGGCCGAGCTGGCTGTGAAGGTGGCGGAGCCTGCGGCCAAGCCGGCGGCGGTGACTGCGAAACCGGCAGAGGTGACCGCGAAGGTTGCGGAGCCGGCTGCGAAGGTTGCGGAGCCGGCTGCGAAGGCGGCCGAGCCTGCCAAGCCGGCCGCGAAGGCGGCGGAGGTGACTGCGAAGGTTGCGGAGCCGGCGGCGAAGCCGGCGAGAGCGACCACGAAGCAGGAAGCGGCAGCTGCCAAGGCGAAGGCAGAGGCGGCTGCGAAGGCGGACGCGGCTGCGAAGGCGGACGCGGCTGCGAAGGCAGAGGCGGCTGCGAAGGCAGAGGCGGCTGCGAAGGCGGAGGCCGTGGCGAAGGCGGAGGCGGCTGCGAAGGCAGAGGCGGCTGCGAAGGCGGAGGCAGCTGCGGAGGCGGCTGCGAAGGCGGAGGAGGCCACGGCGAAGGCCGAGGAGGCCGCGAAGGCGGCGGCGGCGACTGCCAAGGCGGCGGAAGCGGCTGCCAAGCCGGAGGCGATCGCCAAGGCGGCGGAGGCGGAGGCCAGTGCGAAGGCGGCGGAGGCAACTGCCAAGGCGGCAGCGGCGGAGGCGGCTGCCGATGCGGCGGAGGAGGCGGCGAACGCCAAGGCGGCGGAGGCAGAGGCGACCGTCAAGGCGGCGACGGCTGCCAAGGCAGCGGCTGCGGCTGCCAAGGCAGCGGCTGCGGCTGCCAAGTCGTCGGCGGCTGCGGCGAACGCCAAGGCGGCGGCCGCGACGGCCAAGGCGGCGGAGGCGGAGGCGACGGCCAACGCGGCGGAGGCGACTAGCAAGGCGGCAGAGGCCACTGCCAGGGCCGCCGAGGCCACTGCCAGGGCCGCCGACGCGCGCGCGAAGGTGGCGGAGGCAGAGGCGGTCGCCAGGGCGGCGGAAGCGGCTGCCCTGCCCCCTGAGCTGATTGCCGCGTCGGACGTGATTGCCAAGCCAACAGAGGCCGCCAAGGCGGCGGAGGTCGCGCCATGAATCGCAAGCTTCTCATCGCCTTCACGTGGACGTGGGTCACCCTGCCGTTCGCGTACGGCGCCTATCAGCTCATCCTCAAGGTCAAGCAGCTGTTTCAATGACCGCGGCCTTCCGAGGTGTCGACCAATGCCGTTGCGGCATTGATCGACGCCTCGGAAGTCGCGAGTCTTCGAGCGACGATTCCGTACAGGTTGTCGCCGATGACGGCGACAGACCGATCGAACGACGACGTGGCGATAGGCCGATGAAGTCGGCTTTATTCGACAGGTCCTGAGGCGGTCTTGGTGGCCTGGCCGTGCAGCCACGCAGTGGTTTGCACGGTCGCGTCGGCGGTTGCTCCGCGGTGTGGCGTGACGCGGCTCCCGCGAGCGACGCCGGGACCTGCGTTGCTGGCGCTCGGCTCGCCGGGCTACCCGGCGACGTCAACGTCCCCAACCTCCAGGCTGCCGCGAAGTCACGCCTGACCTGCTTCGCAGGTCTCCGTCTGCTCCGCAGCCGGTAGGTCGCGGAGCGCCCTGGCTTCGTTGTGACGAAGAGCGGCGGCTAGCCGGTGGCCCCGCCGTGTCCGAGCGACGAGCGCGGTGTTGGCTCGAGCATCATCACCTCGGGATATCGCGCGAGTTGCTCGTGCAGCGCCGCGAACAGCTCGCCGCTCCAGCGCACGTCCACGGCGAGCCGCGCGAGGTAGCGATCGTAGCTCGCGCGATCGTCGAATCGCGCGAGCCACAGGAACACGTTCTCGCCTTCGCGCACCGGCAGGCGCGGGAACGTGTTCGGGCTGTGATCGGAGACCAGCTGGGCGACCACGGTGGCACCGGCGGCGGCGAACCGCGGCGCGACCGCGGCGTCGAACCAGCGCACGAAGTCGGGGGCAACCGGTTGGGCCACGTGATACGCGGTGGCGACCACGAAGTCCGTGGTGGTCGGCGCGCGGCCGGGCGGCGAGCGCGGCGTAACGGCGGTGGCGAAGCCGGTGGCCGGAGCCGCGGGGTGGAGCAGCAACACGTTGTCGTTGTCGTACAGCGTCGTGTTGGCGGCGTCGCGGTGTGCCGTCCACAGCGCGCCGGTGTAGAACGCGGTCAGCGACGCGGCGCGCGCGGCCATGTCGGGGAATCCGCGCAGCCAGACGAAGCGATCCGGATCGTTCAGATCGCGAAACTGCGCGATCACGTGGATCCCCACGGCCTCCTGGCTCTCGATGAATTCACGCTCGAACAGCGAGATCAGCGCCTCGCGCGTGCCGGGATAGGTCGTGTACTGGCGCAGCTCGATGATCATGGCTCGCAAAATACAAAGAGATCGTTCTGTTTGTCAAGAGATGGCCCGATGACGTCAGGCGGCGGCGGTGACGCCGAACCCGGCTATGCCGTGCGTGGCCGGGTCGCCGGGCGCTTGTTGACGGCCGGCCGATCGCGCCGCGGCTGGATCGCCGGCGCCATCACCTCGAGGCAATCGAGCAGCGGCTGCGAGCGCTGCTCGACCTTCGCCAGCGCCATCGCCCCCGAGTACACCGCGATGACGTAGGACGCGAGCGCGTCGGGATCGCGGTGGGGCAGCCGGTTCGCCGCCATGTCGTCCGAGAGCTTGGCCGCGATCGTGCCGCGCCAGCCGTCGAACAGCGCCTTGAGCTCGTGGCGGAACTCGGGATCGGCGTACGCGAGCTCGAGCGTGAGGTTGTTGACCGGGCAGCCGCGAACCGCGCGGTTACTGTCGAGCTGCTTGGCGATCCCCGCGAACACCGCCGTCACGCCATCGAGCGTCGAGCGTGCGCCGCGGATCGGCGCGAGCCAGGTGTCCTCGATCTCGACGGCCACACGTTCGCGGACGACGGCGAGGCCCAGGTCCTTCTTGCCCGCGAAGTGATGGTAGAACGCGCCGCTCGTGACCTCGGCGGCGTCGAAGATGTCCTGCGTCCCGGTCGCGGCGTAGCCGTGGTCCTGAAACAGCGCCGCCGCCGCGTCGAGCACGCGGCGCCGCGTGCCTTCGGGGTCGTTGGCGCGCGTCCGGCCCGGCGCCACGCGCTTCATCGGTCGATCGTTTGGCATGCCGCTCGGATCGGCCGAGCCGCGTCACCATAGCAGAACGACCGGGAGCGACTAATCCAGCGAGGATGGACCGGTGCAACCGCGTCGTGGGCCGAGCTGCGGCCGATCTGCGCACCGACGCACAGCGCCCGTCGCGGCCTCGCTGAGCGAGCAACGGCGCCGGTCGACGACGCTGGGTCGAGTTACGGCATCGGCTTGACCGCGGCAGGTGGCCGCTGGATCGCGGGCTCGCCGAGGCGCCGCCGATGAACCACGCGCGCGATCGGAAGGTCCGGGTCGCCGGTGATCTCGATCCAGAGCCGGCGCAGGGACTCCACTTCCGCGAGCCGCGCGTCCGGCGATTGCGTTGCCCAGTATGCTCGACGCTCCGCGACCTCGTCGAGATCCGCGCGACGCACCTTGCGAACGATCAGCGGGATGGCGCGCTTGTGGGTCATTTCTCGAGATCCTTGGCGTCATCGAGGTCGTGCGTCCGACCCAGCGCGCGCTTGTTGACGATCAGGGACGCGCGATCGATCACCGGTACGGCGACCCCGCCAAGCGTGGTCGGGATGCGTGCCGGGTACGCGTCGGCAAACTCCACACCGGTGAGCTTGGTGAGAAAGTCGACTCGGTTCGGCTCGTAGCCGAGCTGGATCACAACGTCTGGATCGAGAAAGTCCTCGGCGCGAAGCCCGAGGCTCGCGAACCCGAACTCGTCGAGCACGGCGATGATCCGCGCCGCATTGTCGGCAGAGACCTCCACCCAGATACTTCGTGTAGCGCGGCGTCCCATGCACGGCGACCGCGAACCCGCCGACGATCAAGTAGCGAACCCCATGACGGTTCAGAAGCTCCAGCAGGTCACGAAAGTCCTGGCCGAGCTGCACGGATGCAAAGCGTACCACCGCCGTGAGCGGCGCGGCGATCTCGTCACGGCTTCGCGCGCTTGCGGCTGCGCGTCGGACCGACGGCGGCGAGCGCGTCGAGCCGCTCGACGATCGCCTTGGCGGACATCGTGCGCTTGTAGACGTAGAGCGCGCCGGGGAGCTCGGCATCGAGGGCCGCCTCGCTGACCCGAAGGTGCTGGCCGACCGCGAACAGGATCTTGTGGCCGAGGCCGGCCTGGACCAGCTCGACGCGCTTCCACACCGCGTCGCGGCTCCAGTAGCCGAGCACCTCGAGGTGGATCCGCTCGCTGGTCTGCGCGTGCGTGAAGGTGACATCGGGGACGCACACGCCGTGGCCGGGCAGGTCGAGCACATCGGTGGCGGGCGCCGCTTTCCAGGGGGTGTCGAGCGCGCGGACGGCCTCGAGCAACGCGGCGACGTCGTCGGCCAGGTGCGGTGCGGCGGCGTCGTTGGGCTCGCCCCGGCCGTCGAGCCGGCAGCGCAGCGGCGTGCGCTCGGTGCCCCAGCGGATGTCGGCGACCAGCGACCAGCGGTCGAGCTCGCGGATCGCAGGCAGCGCGAGCGCCAGGGCGAGGCCGTAGCGCGTCGACGACTCGAACAGCGAGAACGGGCCGTCGATCTCGATGCGGTAGCCGCGCTTGGCGCCTGGCGTGATCGTGCACAGCAGGCGCAGGAACTTGAGCTTGCGGAACAGCGTCCGGTAGGCACCCGGGATCGCGCTCTCGATCTCGACGACGACCGACACCGCGCGGAGCAGCACGGCCTGGGGCTGCGCGAGCTCGTAGGCCTCGACCAGCCGCGGCGGCGTGATCGGGGCGAGCTGGGTGACCACGTGGGCCTCGCGGAGGTCGGCGTACAGGCCGCGCTCGAGGTCGTCGACCGTGACGCCGCGCTCGGCGGCGACCGCGGCGAGCACCGCGGCGCGATCGAAGCGAGCGCCCTCGTCGAGCGCGATCCACGCGGCCCTGGCGCGCGCGAACACCTCGGCGCGGAGCGTCTCGGGATCGATCGGCACCGCCTCGGCGAGCTCGGCGCGGTCCCAGACCAGCTTGGCGAGCCCGGCCGCGAGCTTGCGATCGCGGGCCGCGCCGATCACGGCGTCGATGACCTCGTCGAGCTCGCTGCGGGTCTTGCCGACGTGGGCCTCGGCGAGCGCGATCAGGGTGGCCGCCAGGTCGAGCGCGGCGGCGCGGCCGGCGGCGTCGAGCTCGGTCAGCACGAGCGCGTCACCGCGGCGGCGCGCGCGGACCAGGTCAGCGGTAAGCAACGTGCTCTCTCCGTCGGTCGCTGGTGTATTGCTCGGCGGTGTCGGCGGTGATCAGCTCGTAGAGGATCGCCCGCTTGCCGGCCTGGTGCCGCAGGATCCGGCCGAGCCGCTGGACATGCTCGCGGACCGCGCCGGAGCCCGAGATGACGATCGCGACGCTGGCGGCGGGGATGTCGACGCCCTCGTTCAGGACCTTGGAGGTCACCAGCGCGCGGTAGGTGCCGTCGGCGATGCCCGCGAGCAGCGCGCTGCGCTCCTTGACCCGGGTCTGGTGGGTGATCGCGGGGATCAGGAACCGGCGCGAGGCCTCGTAGCAGGTCGCGTTGTCGGAGGTGAACAGCAAGGTGCGCTCGGCGTGGTGGCGCGCGAGCAGGCTCTCGACAAAATCCAGCTTGGCGGGCGCGCAGAACGCGAGCTGGCGCTGGCGGCGGTACGCGGCCATCGCGCGCCGGCCTTCGGGACTGCGCGCCGACATCATGATGAACTCGGCCCAGCCGCGCGGGCTCGACATCCGGATCCCGCTGGTCTCGACGAAGCTGCGATAGATCGCGCGCTCGGCGTCGTGCTCCGCGCGCTCGGCCGGCGACAGCTCGACCTCGACGCGCTCGAGATCATACGCGGCGAGGAAGTCGCCGGTGAGGTCCGTGATCTCCTTGCGATAGGCGACCGGGCCGATCAGCTCGTCGAGCGCGTCCTCTCGATCGGGGGTCGCCGACAGGCCGAGGCGAAACGGGGCGAGCGCGCAGCGCGCCGCGAGCGCGTACGACGCGCCGGGGAGATGGTGGCACTCGTCGAACACGATCAGGCCGAACCGCGCGCCGAGCCGCTCCATGTGGAGATACGCCGAGTCGTAGGTCGTGACGGTCAGCGGCTGGACGTCGTAGTCACCGCCGCCGATGACGCCGACCTCGACGCCGAACGTCGTGCGCAGCAGGTCGTACCACTGGCGGACCAGATCGAGGGTCGGCGCGATGACCAGGGTCGCGCGCCGCTTGGCGTCGATCGCCATGCAGGCGAGCTGTGACTTGCCGGCGCCGGTCGGCAGCACGACCACGCCGCGGCTGCGTCGGTCGAGCCACGCGGCGAGCGCCTCAGCCTGGTACGGACGGGGCTCGCGGCGGACCCGCATGCCGTGATCGAGCGTGGGATATGCGCGCGCCTGGTCGTCGAGCGCGATCTTGTCGCGCACCAGCGCGCGGACCAGATCCGCGTAGCCGATCGCCGGCGCGCGATGGCACGCGGCACGCGGATCCCACCGGCAGCCGATCGGCGCCACCGCATCGGCGTCGAGCCCACGCAGCTCGAGCGTCCCGGCGACAAAGGTCAGCGACAGCGGCATCGGCGGCGCAAGAGAATCATGCGGGGCGCGCCGCGGCAACCAGCGACGCGTCGCGCGACAGATCGGCGCAGGTCGTCAGCCGGTCGATCGGCGGTACATGGGAACACGCCAGCTGCGCCGGGCACGGCTCCGCTCGTCGGCTCGCCGGTTCAGCGGCCGCCCTGGACGGTCTCGCCGAACAAGCCGGTGTGGCCGTGCGGCGTCGACCGCCAGTATTGTGGGGGCGCGTCGACGGTGGCGCCGAGCTCGGCGGCCGCGTGCCACGGCCACCGCGGATCGTAGAGCATCCCGCGGGCGAGCGCGACGAGGTCGGCCTTGCCACTGGCGACGATGTCTTCGGCCTGCGCGGCGGTGGTGATCAGGCCCACCGACATGGTGTTGACCCCGGTCGCCTGCTTGATCGTCTGGGCGAACGGGACCTGGTAGCCGGGGCCCAGGACGATCTTCTGCTGCGCCGAGATGCCACCGGACGACACGTCGATCCAGTCGACACCGCGGCGCTTGAGCTCGTGCGCGAACGCGATGGTCTGCTCGACGTCCCAGCCGCCGTCCAGCCAGTCGGTCGCTGACACCCGGATGCCGACCGGCTTGTGCGCCGGGAACGCGGCGCGCACGGCGTCGAACACCTCGAGCGGAAACCGCAGCCGGTTGTCGAGCGAGCCCCCGTAGCGGTCGGTGCGATGATTGGCAATCGGCGACAGGAACTCATGTAGCAGATAGCCGTGCGCGGCGTGGAGCTCGAGGGCATCGATGCCGAGCCGGTCGGCGCGCCGGGCGGTGGCGACGAACGCGTCGCGCACGCGCGCCAGCCCGGCCGGATCGAGCGCCACCGGCGGCGCCTCGCCGGGCTTCTGCGGCAACGCGGATGGTGCGTGCGTGGCCCAGCCACCTTGCGCGAGGGGGATGAGCTGGCCGCCTTGCCAGGGCAGGAAGCTCGACGCCTTGCGGCCGGCGTGCGCGAGCTGCATCGTGACCGGGATCTTCGAGTGTGCCCGGATCGCGACCAGGACCGGCTGCAGCGCCGCCTCGGTGGCGTCGTCGTAGAGGCCGAGATCCGAGGGCGTGATCCGCCCGTCGGCCTCGACCGCGGTGGCCTCGATGCACAGCATCCCTGCGCCCGACAGCGCGAGCGATCCGAGGTGGATCATGTGCCAGGCGGTCGCCCGGCCCGACTCCGCGGAGTACTGGCACATCGGCGAGATGACGATTCGGTTTCGCAGCGTCAGGTCGCGCAGCGTAAATGGCGAGAATAGAGCACTCATCTGATTCCCGAAGTATGGGAGGCTGTCGCGGTGCGTCAATGCGCGCGCACGGCTTTTCGGATCTGTCGTCGAGGATCCTGGTTTGCGCGCCATGGCTGCGATGGCGGTGGGCCCAGCGACGGCGATCGACACTGGCGCTATGGCGCCGTGTAACTACGCTGCGTGAGAATCTACGCGTAATCGAAAACACACAGATGTTGGTCAATGGCCCCTGGCTCCCTGGCTCGGAACGCACGGTGCGCGAGCCGACGTGCGCCGCCGCTACGCAGCGACGAGCCGCTGCACACGGCGCAGCCACGCACGGAGGCGCATGTCTTGCAACGCAGCTTGGCAATACAGGAGCAACACATGCGAGACGCGGGAACACTACTGATCAGCGTCATGGCCATCGCCGCGTGCAGCGACGACGATAACCCCAAGCCGGGCCCGGATGCGGGTACGCGGGTCGGGGTGCAATGCGCGGCCGACAACGGCGGCATCACCTTGCCGAGCGGGTTCTGCGCCACCATCTTCTTCGACGGCGCAGGTAAGGCACGGCAGATCGCCGTGACCCCGCAAGGCCGCGTGTTCGTCGATGTCCCGCCCAGCACCTCTGCGGCGACCGACGGCCACGTGCTCGCGCTGTACGACGCCGACAACGACGGCGTCGCTGAACAACACGCGACGTTCGGCGATGTGGGCGGCAACGGCATCGCCTGGAGCAACGGCCAGCTGTTCGTCGCCGCCAACGATCGGATCGTGCGCTACACGGTTCCGGACGGCAGCTCGGCGCCGACCGACGCGACGCCGGTGGTCGTGGCGGCGGGATGGCCGGCGACCGGTGACCATTCCGCGAAGACCGTCGCGATCACCGGCACGACGATGTACATCAACGTCGGGTCGCCGTCGAACGCCTGTCAGGTGGCGAACCGACAGGTCGGCTCGGTCGGCAAGGATCCGTGCGAGGAGCTCGACACGCGCGCCGGGGTCTGGAAGCTGGACATCAGCGGCCGGGACCAGACGCAAGCGATGGGCACGCGCGTCGCGACCGGCGTGCGCAACAGCAACGCGCTGGCGGTCGACCCGGCGACGCAGCTGCTGTGGGGCGCGATCAACGGCCGCGATCAGCTGAACGACAACTGGCCCGCGATGTTCACCGCCGCCCAGGACCGGCAGCTCCCGTCGGATGAATTCGTCGCGGTCACCACGGGTGTCGACCGTGGCTGGCCGTACTGCTATCACGACCCGGTCGCCAACCAGATGAAGCTGGCGCCGGAGTACGGCGGCAACGGCGTCGACCAGGGGCGCTGCGCCGCGATTCCGCCGCCGGCGGTGGCGATTCCGGCGCACTCGGCGCCGCTCGCGATCGCGTTCGCGACCGGGACGCAGTTTCCGCCGGCGTACCGCTCGGGCGCATTCATCTCGAACCACGGCACGCGGTTCGACGTCGACGCACCGGCCAGCGATCTGCACGGCTACGACGTCGAGTTCGCGCCGTTCGCGAACAACGCGCCGACCGGCGAGCGCCAGCAGTTCGCGACGGGGTTTGACGCCGGCAAGCGCCCGCTGCCTGGGGCTGCGCCGCACCGGCCGGTCGGGCTCGCGATGATGCCCGATGGCTCGCTGCTGATCGGCGACGACACCGGCGGCCGGATCTGGCGCGTGTTCTACACCGGCACCGGCAACTAGGCAGCGCCGGCGGCGTAGTACGCGGCTACTGCTCGGCGACGTGCTTGACGTAGGCGTCGGGCAGCAGCAGCTCGTCGATCTCGGCCTTCTCGGCGGCCTCGAGCTCGATCATCCAGCCGCCACCGTACGGCTCGCTGTTGACCAGCTCTGGGGAGTCCTTGAGCCCGGCGTTGACTGCGATCACCCGGCCGGACACCGGCGCATACAGATCGGACACGCTCTTCACGCTCTCGATCGTGCCGAACCGCTGGCCCTTGGTGACGAGATCGCCCTCCTTGGGTAGCTCGACGAGCGTGATGTCGCCGAGCTGGTCGACGGCGAACTGCGTGATGCCGACGCGCCAGGCGGTGCCGGCGGCGCGCAGCCACTCGTGATCGTGGGTGTAACGGAGGTCGGTGGGGTAGCTGGTCATTGTTAGGTCCGCTTGTAGAACTTTCCGGAAACCACGGTCGCGGGGATGTCCTTGCCGCGACAATCGAGCGTGAGTCGGGTGCCTGGCGCGGCGCACGCAACCGGCACGTAGGCCAGGCCGATGGCGCCGCCGACGGTGATGGCGGGGCCGCCGCTGGTGACCACGCCGATCACCTGGGCCTCGCCGGCGCCGAGCGAGCGGTCGACGACGGCATAGCCGTGGCGTGCGATGGCGCGGGCGTCGTCGTCGATCTTGAAGCCGACCAGCTGGCGGTCGAGCCCGCGCTGCTTCTGGTCGCGCAGCGCCTGGGCGCCGAGGAACTGGCGGTCGAGCTTGACCGCCCAGCCGAGCCCGGCCTCGAGCGGCGTATGGTCGTCGTCGAGATCGTTGCCGTACAGCGGCAGCTTCGACTCGAGCCGCAGCGTATCGCGGGCGCCCAGCCCGATCGGCAGCCCGCCCGGCGGGAGGTTATCTACCAGCGCGCTCCACAGCTTCGGCGCGTCGGCGTTGTTGCACGCGAGCTCGAAGCCATCCTCGCCGGTGTACCCGGTACGCGCGGCGACGCACGCCACGCCGGCGACGACCGCATCGGCGAACGCGAAGCCCGGCATCGCTGCCAGCGTGCCGCCGGCGAGCTTGTCGACCAGCGCGACCGCCTTGGGGCCCTGCACCGCGATCAGCGCCGTGGCTTCGCTGACGTCGTCGATCTCGCACAAGCTGTGGGTGTGCTCGCGGAACCACGCCAGGTCCTTGGCGGTGTTCGATGCGTTGACGATCACGAAGAACTCGGTGTCCGACCGCTTGTAGAAGATGCAGTCGTCGATGACCCCGCCGCTCGGCCGGCACAGCAGCGTGTACACCGCCTTACCCGGTGGCGCCGAGGCGACCGCGTTCGTGGTGAGCAGCTCGATCGCCTCGCGGACCTTGGGTCCACGCAGGTAGGCCTCGCCCATGTGCGAGACGTCGAACAGCCCGACCGCTTCGCGCACGGCCTTGTGCTCTTTGATCGTTCCGGCGGTGTAGGCGACGGGCATGTCCCAGCCGCCGAAGTCGATGAGCCGCGCGCCGAGCTGCTTGTGCAGCTCCCACAGCGGCGTTCGCTTGCGTTCCATGGCCGGCGGACACTAGCACGCCACGGGCGAACTTTGAGCCGTGCAGGGCGGGGCCGATGCAGGCGACGATCGAGGGATGAGCCAGCTTCTATCGCGAGGCGCGGGCTCGCGGGGATCGCGGCCTACGTCGGGTCGCCGTCGATCTTGCAGCGCGCAGGTGCCATCGAGCCCGGGCGAATCAGCCCAGCCAGTCGGCGACTGAAAGGCCTGGAACGCGGCGAAACTCTCGCACGTTGTGCGTGGCAAGGGTCCAGCGCAGCGAGAGCGCATGGGCTGCGATTAGCGTGTCGAGAGGGCCAATAGGCGATCCGCGTCGCTCGAGCATGGCTCGAATCTCTCCGTATCGTACCGTTGCGGCGTCGTCAAACGGTACAACGCCGACCTTCGAAAGGATCACGTTCAGGTTTCCTACGGCACGCTTCGGCTGGGTGCTCTTGGCGGCGCCAAACCGAAGCTCGGCAAGCGTGATCGCACTCATCCGAAGTGTGGACGGAGCGTGGTGCTCCAGATGAGGCCGGACACGCTCGTCGCGGTTCATGATCGCGATGCAGACGTCGGTATCAAGCAGCAGCTTCACAGCGGCGCGCGCCGCTCGACCGCTCGGGTCTTGCCGCGGCGAATCGGACGCGCGAGTGGCACGAGGCGGTCCCAGAACCCATCCCAGTCGTCGGTGTCGGACATTGGCTCGAGCATGATCGCCGAGCCGCGGCGGCGCACGATCACCTGTTTGCCCGGTAGACGCATCGCCTTGGGAAGCCGAACAGCCTGGCTACCGCCAGACCAGAACAACCGCGCATGGGTCTCGATGGCCATGTCTATCTATAGCATGTAGATAGATGCAACGGTCAGCCGGTGCGGCGCTCGGGAAGCGCGGCGGATCGGGGCTTGCCGAGAACGCGGCTGGCCATCCACGCCGCGATCCGGCGGGTCACCAGGCGGATCGAGCACGCGGCGACCTTGTTGAGCACGCCGGGGACGACGGTGCGCTTGGCCTTGCGCATGGCGTCGACGGTGATCGCGGCGACCTCCTCGGCGGTCATCATCGAGGTGTTGGCGATCCAGCCGTAGTTGCCGGCGCCCGCGGCGGCGTGAAAGTTGGTCTTGGTGCCGCCGGGGCAGATGCAAGTCGCGCTGATCGGGCCGCCGCGCAGCTCGTCGTGCAGCGCCTCGGTGAAGTTGCGCACGAACGCCTTCGAGCTGGCGTACAGCGCCATGTTCGGGACGGCCTGATAGGCGCCGATCGAGGCGATGTTGACCAGGTAGGCGCGGCCCGGGGCGTCGCCGCGGTCGTCGCCATGGTCGTCGCCATGATCGTCGCCATGATCGTCAATAAATCGCCGGGACAGCTCGACCAGCGACGTCATGTTGAGCTGGATCAGCTCGGCGTCGCGCGGCCAGTCGACGGTGCGGAACGGCCGGAAGTAACCGAAGCCGGCGTTGTTGATGAGGATGTCGATCGGCCCCGTCGCGCGGGCGGCCGTCCACAGCGCCGTGGCGGCGCCGGGCACGCCGAGATCCGCCATGACGATCTCGACGCGGGCGCCCTTGATGCGGCAGGCCGCGGCGACGGTGTCGAGCGCATCGCGGCGCCGTGCGGTGAGCACCAGCTCGGCGCCGTGCGTCGCGAGCTCGAGCGCGATCGCGGCGCCGATCCCGCTCGAGGCTCCGGTCACGAGGGCGCGCTTACCTGTCAGCTCCGACATCGCGTGAAGCTATCATTGTGCGACACGCGCCGCGCTGGTCAGCGGCGAGCCGGCGCGCTACCAAGGCTCATGGGCAACCTGCGGAAGCAGATGATCGCCGGGATCGCGCTGATCGTCGTGGCGCTCGCGGCCGGCTGTGCCGCGGGCAATCAAGCGGTGCGGAGCGCAAAGGCGGCGCGCTACCGCGGCAATCCGCAGATGATCTTCGCGGCGCTGCGGACCGCGGTCGAGGCGAAGTACCAGCTCGCGGTGGCCGACGAGACCGCGCTGCGCATCGAGACCACCGACCGGTGGTACACGCCCGAGGGGCTCGCCGCCTCGGAGCGCGGCGACGACATCCGCGACGTGCCCGATCGCAGCATCCACCTGCGGTTGATCGTCCGGCTGGTTCCCGATGGCGAGCTGTGGTCGGTGTCGATCGAGCCGGTGATGCAGCGCTACTTCGCCGGCCGGCCGAACCCCGATCGGCTGACGCCGGACGATCCCAGCGTGCCTGGCTGGGCGACCGGCAAGGTGGACCAGATGCACGCCGCCATCCACGATGCGCTCGCGACCTACGAGTCGGAGCGGCATCCACCGTCGGGCACGGAGCTACTGCCCGGAGGCGCTCATGGCCACCGATGACGTCGTCGGCTTCGTGATCGACAGCGACGAGCTGGTCGGTCAGGGCGGGTTCCTCGCGATCCGGCGGTTGCGGATGCGCAACCGGCGCGCCGACGGCAGCATCTCGCCACCGTACGTCTGCGATGCGATCGCGCGGCCCTATGGCCAGGACGCGGTGGTGGTCGCGGTCTACGCGCGGACAGCACGCGGCATCGAGGTCCTGGTGCGCGACGGGCTGCGGCCGGCGCTGCTCGCGGGGCGCGATCCGGCACGCGCGCCGCTGTCCGAGCCGCCGCCCCAGATGTTTCTGACCGAGCTGGTCGCGGGGATCCTCGAGACCGGGGATGTCGGCGAGGCCGGGCTCCGGCGGCGCGCCGCACACGAGGTCGAGGAGGAGGCCGGGTTCGTCGTCGAACCGGCGGCGGTGGTCCTGCTCGGCGCCGGGACGTATCCGTCGCCGGGCTGCATGGTCGAGAAGTTCTACTTCACGGCCGTCGAGGTCGAGCCGGCCACGCAGCAGCCGCTCGCCGGTGACGGCTCGCCGATGGAGGAGGGCGCGCACACGCGGTGGATGGCACTCGAGGCGGCGATCGAGGCGTGCGTGCACGGCGAGCTGGTCGACCTCAAGACCGAGCTCGGGCTCCGCCGGCTGCGCGACCACCTCGCCGCGGCGCCCCGGCGATGACCAAGGCCGCGCGGGCGTTTCATCCGCTGGATCCGCGATCGGTGCGGATGCGGCTGACGCTGGCGGCCGCGCTGGGCGTCGCCTCGTGGTTCGTCGTGCCGGGCGCGCTGGCCACGCGCACGCGGATCTTGCTGGCGTGGGACGTCGCGGGCCTGGTGCTGTTCGTGCTCGCGTTCGTGATCATCGCGCGCGCCGACAGCCAGGAGACCCAGCGCCGCGCCGCGGCGTACGATCCGGGGCGCAGCGTGGTCTGGGGCATCGTGCTCGCCGCCAGCACGTTCAGCTTGTTTGCCGGCACGGTGTTGCTTCACCTGCCGCACGCGGGCGCGTCGTTCGCGGGCCAGCTCCATGTCGCGCTGTGCGTCGCGACCGTCGTGATCTCGTGGCTGGTGACGCACTCGGCGTTCACCCTGCGCTACGCGCACCTGTTCTACCGGGACCGCGACGGCGGCATCGGCGGTATCGATCTCCCTGGTGGCGAGCCCCCCGATGATCTCGACTTCGCGTACTTCGCGTTCACGATCGCGATGTGCTTCCAGGTCTCCGATGCCACGATCTCGCGGCGCGAGATCCGGCGGACCGTGCTGGGGCACGCGTTGCTGTCGTTCACGTACAACACCGTGATCCTGGCGCTGGTCCTGAACCTGATCGTCGGCCAGCTGGGCTGAACGCGTGAGCACGCGTTGTCGCTGGGATCGCTGGAGATTCGCTGCCGTTACTGAACGGATCGTCAGCTGTCAGACGGTCGTGCGAGTGTTCGTGGCATGGACGGGCCCGCAGTTGCTTCGAAGTTCCATCTGGCGCAGAGCGATGCCGTCGCGTGGTTGCGCGCGTTGCCGTCCGAGTCGGTCGATCTGGTCGTCACCGATCCGCCGTACGAGTCGCTCGAGAAGCACCGCGCGATCGGCACGACCACGCGGCTCAAGCACAGCAAGTCATCGAGCAACGACTGGTTCTCGATCTTCCCCAACGCTCGGTTCCCCGAGTTGTTCGAGCAGGTCCATCGCGTGCTGCGGCGCAACACGCACTTCTACCTGTTCTGCGATCCCGAGACCATGTTCGTCGCCAAGCCGCTCGCGGAGGCGGCGGGCTTCAAGTTCTGGAAGCCGCTGATCTGGGACAAGTGCCTTGGCCCGGATACCCTGCTGTGGACCGAGCGCGGCATTGTCCGGATCGCGGACATCCGGGTCGGCGATCGCGTGGCGGTGCCCGAGGGCGGCACCACCTTGGTCCGCGCGAAGCGCCGGACGCGGGCGCAGGCGCGGCGGCTGACGTTGTCCGACGGCACCCGGCTCGTGGCGTCGCGCGAGCACATCTTCGTGTTGCCGGACGCCCGCCAGGTCGAGGCCGGGACGCTGGTGGCCGGCCAGCCACTGCACACGCGGTCGATCCGGCGCCGCACGATCGATCCGATCACGCAGCTGTACACCACCGCGCTGGTGCAGGACGCACGGCCGATCATGGTCGACGCGATCGACGAGCTCGGCGAGCAGGAGCTGGTCGACATCTCGATCGAGGATCGCGACGAGCTGTTCCTGCTCGCCAACGGCGTCGTCACCCACAACTGCAAGATCGGCATGGGCTACCACTACCGGGCCCGCTACGAGTGCATCCTGTTCTTCGAGAAGGGCAAGCGCAAGCTCAACGACCTCGGCGTGGCCGACATCCTGGAGGCGTCCCGGATCTCGGGGGGCTATCCGGCCGAGAAGCCGACGGCGGTGAGCCAGGTGCTGATCACGCAGAGCACCGAGCCGGGCGCTCTCGTGATCGATCCATTCATGGGCTCGGGCTCGGTCGGCGTGGCGGCCGTGACCAGCGGTCGCATGTTCCTGGGCAACGACCTCTGCAAGGAGGCGGTCGATATCACGCGGGGGCGGTTGCGCGAGGCGGGCGCGACCGAGGTTGGCCCGGCGGTGCTGTCGGCCGCTCCAAGCCCATCGAGCCCATCGAGCCAGCTCGGGCTCGCGGGGTTGTCCGGGCTCTCCGGAGCGCCGGGCGGTGCCGGTGGCGCGGGTTAGGCGAGGCCGGTAGATCATGGCGCGTCAGGTACGAGCGGCGGTCACGGGCCACGGGTTTCGCGATCTGATCGCGGCCTACGTCCATCATCAGTACAGCGAGCACGGGCTGGTGGTCTATCGGGAGGTCAACCTCGGGAAGACGATCATCGCCAAAGATCGTCAGATCGACGTGTTCGTGATGCGGCCGGCCGATCAGAAGGCGATCGCGATCGAGTGCAAGTATCAGGACGTCCAGGGGACCGCCGACGAGAAGATCCCGTACGCACTCGACGATCTCGCGGCGCTGTGGGTGCCGGGCTGCCTGGTCTACGCCGGCCGCGGCTGGTCCAAGGGCGTGCTGCACCAGCTCGAGGCCTCGCGGCTCGCCGCGTATTGCCTGCCGGAGCGGTCGACCCTGGCGCGCTCGAAGACGACGCGCGAGCTCGATTACATCCTCGCCGCGACGTTCGGATTCTGGGAGCAGATCCTGCCGGCGGCCAAGCGCTACAAGCGCTAGCCTACTCGGCGGCGGCGGGGTCGCCGGGGATCGCCGGCACCACGCCCGAGACTTCGCCGCGGGCCCGGGCGTACTCGTCGAGCTTGCGATACAGCGTCTTGCGATCGAGGCCGAGCCGCTGGGCGGCGCGGGTCTTGTTGCCGCCTTCGTCCTCGAGCACGCGCTCGATGAACTCGCGCTCGAGCTCGGCGAGTGACATCCGCCGGGCGACCGCGGCGCCGAGGAAGTCGGCGGGGCGCTTCTCGCGCACGTGCGGCGGTAGATCCTCGTCGGAGATCAGCTCGCCCTGGCACAGCGCGACGCCGCGCTCGAGCACGTTCATCAGCTCGCGCACGTTGCCCGGCCAGTTGTAGGCGAGCAGCAGGTGCTGGGCCTCGGGCGACAGCCGCATCCGGCGCGGCGGGGTCTGGCGCGCCCCGAGCTGGGCGAGGGCATGGTCGGCCAGGGGCACGATGTCCTCGGGGCGCGACCGCAGCGGCGGAAGATCGAGGTGGATGACGTTGAGCCGGTAGTACAGATCCTCGCGAAAGCTGCCGTCCGCGAGCATGGTCTCGAGGTTGCGGTTGGTCGCCGCGACGATCCGGACGTCGACGCGCTGGTTGCGGGTCGCGCCGAGCGGGCGGACCTCGTGCTCCTGCAGCACGCGCAACAGCTTCGCCTGGAGCGGCAGCGCGAGCTCGCCGATCTCGTCGAGGAAGATCGTGCCGGCGTCGGCCTCGACGAACAGCCCCGGCTTGTCGGCCCGCGCATCGGTGAACGCGCCGCGCTTGTGGCCGAACAGCTCGCTCTCGATCAAGCCCTCGGGGACCGCGGCGAGGTTGACGCCGACGAACGCGCCGTTGGCGCGCGGTGAGTTGTAGTGGATGCCGCGCGCGATCAGCTCCTTGCCGGTGCCGCTCTCGCCGGTGATCAGCACCGAGGCGGTCGACGCCGCGATCCGCTGGACCAGCGCGATGATGTCGCGCATCGCGCTGCTCTTGGCGATGATGTTGCCGAGCCCGAAGCGCTCCTCGACCTCCCGCTGCAGCCGGGCGACCTTGTTGCGCAGCGCGCGCTCGCCGAGCGCCTTGTCGGCCACCAGCAACAGCTCGTCGATCTCGAACGGCTTGGCGATGTAGTCGTAGGCGCCGAGCTTGACCGCGCGGATCGCGGTCTCGATCGACGCGAACGCCGTGATCATCACGACGTGCGGTGGGTCGGGCAGCTGCATCACGCCGCGGATCAGGTCGAAGCCGTCCATCTCCGGCATCCGCAGGTCCGTGATGATCAAGTCGAACCGGGTCACGCGCGCCAGCTCGAGGCCGGCGCCGGCGGTGGGTGCGGCCTCGACGGTGAACCCGACGTCGGACAGCTCCTCGGTCAACAGGTCGCGCATCGCCGGGTCGTCTTCGACGACAAGCACGGCTCCGGAGCGCTCCTGTGGCATGCTCCGCTGTTCTAACACGGCCGCGGAGATGTGGCTGCTCGCGTCGATCGGCGCGCCGGCGCGGGGCCGGCCGCGGTCTGGACGCGAGCGCGGCACGCGCCGGCCTAGTGGCCGCGACGGCGCGACCGGCGATGCTCGTGCTCTTCGTCGACCAGGCGCACGTAGTCGAGTGGCGGGCCGGGCTCGACCGGCGGCGGCTCGATCGGGCCCAGCTCCTGGACTCGCTTGCGAAACGCCTCGGCGATCTGATCGAACGGCGGGAGGTCGTTGCGGCCCGACAGCGCGCCCGACTTGGCGGCTTCGTTGGCCTCCGCGGCGAGCTGGAGCGCGGTCTCGCGCGTGATGCGGCCGCGCCGGATGACGTCCTGCACGCTGGTGGCGAGGTGGCCGAGCTCGTACTGCTTGGAGTCGAGCATCTCGAGCGCGACGAACAGGACCTGACGCGCCGACAGCACGCGGTCGCCGTACAGCACCAGCGCGGCCTGGAAGTAGTTGAACACCGGCACGAGCCGCGGGCCGTAGTGGCGGAACCGGACCGGCGCGGATCGCCGATCGAGGTGGATGAACAGCCGGTTCACCGCGTCGTGCTTGGGGACGCGCCGCGCCAGATCGAGGATGCGCAGCGCATCGTCGTCGTAGGCCCGCGACGCGGTCAGCACGCGCTCGAGATCCTGGAGCGACACCCGGCCGGCCAGCAGATCGGCGTACAGGCAGTAGATGATGGCGTCGGCCTCGGCGTCGTCCCCGAACAGCGTCTCGGCATCGGCCGCGGCGCCGATCCGCGACTGCAGCATCGCCGGGAGCTTGTAGGGGACCTGCGCGCGCAGCGAGCGGAACCTGCCCCGCAGGATGTTCTTCAGGTTGTTCTTGAGGACGAACTCGTCGTAGTCCACGCCGTCGAGCGCGAGCTTGGCGGCGAGGACCTGGCGCATCTGGGTCGGGCTCCCCGACACGATGCAGATCCGGTGGCCGTCCTGGGACAGCGAGCGGAGTAGCGCCGTCGCGCCGGGATAGGCCTGCTTGTCGGCGGCGGTCTCGCGTGCGCTCTTGTAGAGATCGGACAGCGAGTCGAACTCGGTGCGCAGGTAGGTCTTGTCGAGATCCCAGCGGAAGGTGTGGCGCGGCGGCGGGGCGCCGGGGGGCAGGCCGTCGGGAACGTGATCGAACAGGCCGATCCGCTGACCGATACGGTCCGGCAGGTTCGTCATCCGGCGCAGCAACGACGGCAGCTTCATGATCCGGTGCCGGACTCGGTCGTCGAGCGCACGCGGATCGGCCCCGACGACTCGCTGGCGGTGCGCGGCCGGCGGGCCGCTCGCTCGTCGAGCTCGGCCATCGTGCGGGCGATGTTGCCGCACAGGTTGCCGGCGAGCGCCTTGTGCGCGACCCGGATCGCGTTGTTGATCGCGCGTGCGTTCGACCGGCCGTGCGCCTTGATGAACGGCGTGGTGAACCCGAGCAGCGGCGCGCCGCCGTACTGCTGCCAGTCGGTGATCGCCTTCAGCTGATCGATCGCCGATGACAGCGCGATCAGGCCCAGCCGCCACGCGAGGCGCTCCTTGTGCGCGTAGCGCGCGAGCCGGACCACGGTCTCGGACACACCCTCGAGCATCTTCAGCACGACGTTGCCGGTGAATCCCGAGGTCACGACGACGTCGGCGACGCCGCGCGGGATGTCGAGGCCCTCGATGTTGCCGATGAAGTTGAGCTCGGTGGTCTCGACCAGCGCGGCGTGCGCGGCGACGATGGAGGCCGGGCCCTTGCCCGCTTCGGTGCCGTTGGACAGCAGCGCCACACGGGGCCGCCGGTTCTGCGATATCAGCTTGGCGTAGGCGGAGCCCATCACCGCGAACCCGACGAGGTCCTCGGCGGTCGCTTCGATCGTCGCGCCGACATCGAGGATCAGCGAAAACGGATCGTCCTTCTCACCGCGCCGCAGCTCGGTGGGGTAGACCGCGGCCAGCGCCGCGCGTCGCACGCCCTGCAGCAGGGTCCAGCGCCGGGCGCACGCGAGCACGCTGGCGCCGGTGTTGCCCGCCGAGACCAGCGCATCGCCTTCGCCGCGAGCGACCAGGTCCGCCGCGACCGCGATCGATGAATCGGGCTTGGCGGCCAGCGCCTCGGCCGGCTTCTCGTCCATCTCGATGAACGTGGGCGCGTGATGGACCCGCACGCGCGCGCCGTCGTGCCTCATGCGGGGGAGTAACCGCCCGAGCTCGCCGGCATCTCCGACGAGGATGATCTCGGACGACGTCAGCCCGAGGGATGCCTCCGCGGCCCCCTGCACGATCTCGTCGGGGGCGTGATCGCCCCCCATGGCGTCGACGACGATGCGGTGCATGATCGTCATCTTGCCACACAAACCGGCGCGAATCGGCCGCCGCGAGCGGGCGATCTCGGTTGTTTCTTCGTCGTAAACGCGGCGCAGCACACCCGCCGGGTGGCGCTGGGTAGCCCCGGGTCGCGCGATGTCCTGCGCGGGGCATGGGCACCGTCACACCCGCGGGCTAGAGTGCGGGCGCTTGTCGGAGAAGCTCTACATCGTCGACGGGCACGGATACATCTTCCGTGCGCACTACGGGCTCATGAACAGCTCCCGGGGGGAGCGGCGCGAGGTGCGGCTGTCGACCAGCGAGGGCATGCCGACCGGGGCGCTCTACGTGTTTTCGCGCATGCTGATGCGGCTCGAGGACGACTTCGCACCCCGGCGCATGGCGGTGGTGTTCGACGACAAGTCGGGGGTACGCACGTTTCGCGCCGAGATGTTTGCGGCCTACAAGGCGACCCGCAAAGATCCGCCCGAAGAGCTGGTCGTCCAGATGGACTACTTCGCCAAGGTGGTGGATGGCCTGGGCTGGCCGGTGCTCGCGGTCCCCGGCGTCGAGGCCGACGACGTGATCGCCACGCTGGTGGAGCAGGCCCGCGCGCGCGACTGGGAGGTCGTGATCTTCAGCGCCGACAAGGACATCATGCAGATGGTCGGCGAGCACGTGTCGATGATCGACGCGCTCCATCAGAAGACCTACACGCGCGAGGAGGTCATCAAGAAGATGGGCGTGCCGCCCGAGAAGATCGCGGATTTTCTCGCGCTGGTCGGCGATACCAGCGACAACATCCCCGGCATCCGCGGGGTCGGTGACAAGACGGCGGCCAACCTGCTCGAGCAGTACGGCACGCTCGACAACCTGATCGCGCAGAACCCGGTGGTGCCGCGGATCGCGGTCAAGCAGCCGTTCGGCGATCCCGAACAGCTCGAGCGGATCAAGATCTCGCGCCAGCTGGTCGAGCTGCGGCGCAACGTGCCGCTGCCGCGCGCGCTCGACGAGCTGGTCGTCGGCGAGTGGAACCTGCCCGCGCTCCTGCAGCTGTTCACCGAGCTCGAGTTCCAGGTGCTGGTCGACAAGGTCAAGATGAGGATGCCGCCCGCCGACGACGTCATCGTCGTCCCGGCGCCCGACGTGCAACAGGTCGCGACCGTGGTGCAGTCGCCGGATGCGCGGATCGTCGGCGGTGGCGATCTCGCGGAGCTCGCCAGCGCGGCGCGCGCGGCGGGCCGGATGGCGATCATGGTCGAGCTCGACCCCGAGCGACTCGAGCGCGCGGGTCTCGTGGCGGTGGTGATCGCGATCGATGGCCTGGCCCCGGCGTACCTGCCGCTCGGCCACCGCTACATCGGCGCGCCGCCGCCGCCGACCGCCGCCGAGCTCGCGCCGCTCCACGCGGTGCTCGGCGACGCGGCGATCGCCAAGGTCGTGCACGATTCCAAGACCGTGATCCGCGCGTTCGCGATCGCGGGCGTCGCGGTCGAAGGCATCGTCGAGGACACCATGCTCGCGGCGTTCCTGCTCGATCCGACCGCCGAGTCCGAGCCGGGCGAGGCCGTGGTGCAGCGGCTGGGTGGGGTGGTGCTGCCGACCCGCGCGACGATCGCCGGCAAGGGCAAGTCCAAGCCGAGCCTCGAGGGCATCGCCGTCGAGCGCGCCGCGCCGTGGGCCGGGGCGATCGGCCACGCGCTGCTGCCGATCGCCGCGCAGCTGCCAGAGCGGCTCGCCGCCAGCGGGCTGTCGGCGCTGTACCGCGACGTCGAGCTGCCGGTCGCGCGCCTGCTCGCCGAGATCGAGCGGATCGGGATCTCGGTCGACGTCGAGCACTTCAAGCGGCTGTCCGAGGAGGTCGGCGCCAAGCTGGTCGAGCTCGAGCACCGGGTCTACGAGGCGGCCGGGACCACCGAGCTCAACATCGGGTCGCCCAAGCAGCTCGGCGAGCTGTTGTTCGACAAGCTCGGGCTCGACACCAAGGGCGTCAAGCGCACCAAGACGGGCTGGTCTACCGAGGCCGACACGCTCGAGGCCCTGATCGACGCCCATCCGGTGGTCCGGCCGATCCTCGATCACCGCGAGCTGATCAAGCTCAAGGGCACCTACCTTGACGCGCTGCCGCCGCTGGTCAATCCCAAGACCGGCCGCGTCCACACCACGTTCAACCAGGTCGTCGCCGAGACCGGCCGGATCTCGTCGCAGGATCCCAACCTCCAGAACATCCCGATCCGCAGCGACCTGGGCCGCGAGATCCGCAAGGGCTTCGTCGCCGCGCCGGGCCACGTGCTGATCGCCGCCGACTACTCGCAGATCGAGCTGCGGATCCTGGCGCACCTGTCCGGCGATCCGCTGCTCGGCACCGCGTTTCGCGACCACATCGACGTCCACACCCAGACCGCAGCCGAGGTGTTCAGCGTCGCGCGTGACGAGGTCACCGCCGAGCAGCGCCGGATCGCCAAGGCCGTCAACTACGGCCTGTCGTACGGTCAGTCCGACTTCGGCCTGGCCAAGGCGCTCGACGTCACCCGCACCCAGGCCGCCGAGTATTCGCGGCGCTACTTCCAGCGGTTTCCGACGATCCACAAGTTCATGGAGGACATCGTCACGCTGGCCCGCGCGCAGGGCGGGGCGCGCACGGTGCTCGGGCGCTGGCGGCCGATCCCGAACTTGATGTCGAAGTCTCCCCAGGCCCGCCACGCCGCCGAGCGGGTCGCCCAGAACACCCCGATGCAGGGCGCCGGCGCCGACATCATCAAGCTCGCCATGCTGGCCACCGCGCGGCGGATCGCGCGCGAGCGCTGGCCGGTCAAGATGTTGCTCACCGTGCACGACGAGCTGGTGTTCGAGGCGCCGCCTCAGCTCGCCGAGGAGGTCGGCGCGGCCCTGAAGCTGGAGATGGAGGCGGTCTATCAGCTCAGCGTCCCGCTCGAGGTCGATATCGGCATCGCCGACAACTGGGCCGACGCGTAGCCGCCGCGCGCGGGCGTGAGGACGTCAGCGGCGACGCCAAGCCCGATGTCCTGATCTACGATTTCCCCGGCTCCGACAACACGGTGCGCGTGATGCTCGGCGTCGTTCGATGGAACATTCGTGACCAAAGCCAGCTATCCAGCGAGTACAGCGGCGACCGCGATGGTCGCGGCGGACGTCACCGGGGACGGCGTGCCGGATCTGGTGATGTGGCCCGGGTTCGCCAACACCCTGAGTGTGCTGCCAGGTGACGGCAGCGGCGGGTTTCAACCTCGGATCGACTACAGCGCAACCGGCGCCGGCGGGACGATCGCGGTGGCCGACATCACGAGCGACGGCAAGCCGGATATGGTCGTCTCCGGTGGCGCGGTGTTCGTGGCGACCTGCGTACCGTGACCTGCGCACGCGGCGGTTCGATCTTCGTGGCGCTCCTGCACCCCAGGGGTGGTAAGGGTAGGGCGCTTCAGGCTGCCCCATGACCGAAACCGACTTTTCGACGCTGCAACTGCCCGCGCCCTGGCTCGAGAACCTCGTGCGCCTCGGGTACCTCGAGATGACGCCGATCCAGCGGCTCGCGCTGCCGGCGATGCTCGCCGGAGCCGACGTCCAGGGCCACGCGAGCACCGGCACCGGCAAGACCGCGGCGTTCGGGCTGGCGCTGCTCGCGCGGATCGTCGCTGGCGGCGGCGGGCGGCCGGGGGCGCTGGTGTTGTGCCCGACCCGCGAGCTCGCGGCGCAGGTGGCCGACGAGATCCGGCGGCTCGCGCGCCCGGTCGCGCACACCAAGGTGCTGACGCTCAGCGGCGGCAGCTCGGTCGAGCGCGAGCGGACCTCGCTCGGCCACGGGGTCGACATCATCGTCGGCACGCCGGGCCGCGTGCAGGATCACCTCGCGCGCGGCCGGCTCGACCTCGGCGGGGTGGCGACGCTCGTGCTCGACGAGGCGGATCGCATGCTGGAGATGGGGTTCATCGACGCGGTATCGGCGATCGCGAGCGCGACCCCGCCCGCGCGCCAGACGCTGCTGTTCTCGGCGACGTTTCCCGAGCCGGTCCGCGCGCTGAGCGCCGCGTTCCAGCGCGATGCGGTCCGCATCGAGGCGCCGCCCGACGAGCGCACCGCCCGCGCGGCGCAGCTGGTCTACGAGCTTGGCGCGCTCGACCGCACCACCGCGCTGGTCCGCGTGGTCGCACACCACCGGCCCGACTCGGCGGTGATCTTCTGCAACCACCGCGAGACCTGCGACGTGGTGGCCGGTTCGCTGACCCGCGCGGGGTTCGCGGCGGTCGCGCTGCATGGCGGGATGGATCAGCACGATCGCAACACGGTGCTGCTGCTGCTGCGCAACGGCAGCCTGCGCCTGCTCGTCGCTACCGATGTCGCCGCGCGCGGCCTCGACGTCGAGGAGCTCGCGCTGGTCGTCAACTACGACCTGCCGGCCGACGCGGATCTCTACACGCATCGCATCGGCCGCACCGCGCGCGCCGGGCGCGAGGGCCTGGCGATCACGCTCGCGGGTCCCCAGGACCGCCGTGCGCTCGCCGACCTGGCGCTCGTCGATGTACCGACGGCGCCGGTCCCCACGGCAGGCGAGCCCGGCCTGCGCGCGGCGCCGCCCGCGATGGCGACGATCGGCATCCAGGGCGGCCGGCAGGACCGGCTGCGCCCCGGCGACATCGTCGGCGCGCTCACCAGCGACGTCGGCATCGCGGGCGCCGACATCGGCCAGATCATGGTCACCGACCGGATCAGCTTCGTCGCGGTCACCGCGGGCGTGGCGGCCCGCGTGCTCGCCGGCCTCGGCGCCGGCCGGATCAAGAAGAAGCGGTTCCGCGCCTATCTGGTGACGCCGCCGGCGAATCGCTAGCGCGTCAGTCGCCCGGCGTCTCGAACATGCGGGCGAAGATCAGATCGACGTCGAGCACGACATCGTTCGACAGCACCAGCTGACCGCCAGCGCCGGTGGATTGGTAGGCCCACGCAGCCTTGCGATCGCGCCGGAAGTGCTCGATCAGCGGCTCGGCCTGCGACACCAGAACATAGTCCGTGAGCGACGCGATCTGCTGGTAGCCTTGCCACTTGAGGCCGCGGTCGTATTGCTCGGTCCCGCTGGACAGGACCTCGACCAGGATCGACGGATTCGCCAGCGCATCGTTGGTGCCGGGCTCGAAGACGACCGGGCCACGCACGACCGTGATGTCAGCATAGACGTAGCGTTCGCGATCTGCGGCCACGACCCGCTGGTCCGAGCTGAGGACGATGCAGCGACCCTCCAGCTGGGTGTCGAGCATCCGCGCCAACCGTACACACAGCGCGTTGTGTCGCACGCTGCCGCCGGCCATCGCGAAGACCTCGCCGCGGTGGAATTCATGACGGGTCCGCTGCTCGCGTTCCCAGACGAGATACTCGTCGGCGGTCAGCTGAGAACGGTCTGCAACGCGAACCACGCAGGCGATGTAGCAGGTGACGGCTCGGCGTCACCAGGGCTTCGCAGGGCTGCCAAACGGCAGGGCTAGGGTCTTCGTCCAACCACAAGGACGACGAGATGTACCCCCAAGCGAACTGGACGCGCTCGGCGCTGCTGGGCTGTTTCACGGCGGCGCTGGCCGGCGCGGGCTGCTCGGACGCGGCGAGCACCGCGGAATCGACTGAGCTCGATGGCTCGACGGCTGCCAAGCTCAGCGTCGAGCCGAAGCTGGACCGCGCGCTCGACCGACCGCGCCACGCCGACGCGGACAGCCCGCGGTTCACCCTGGCGGTGTTGCCCGACACGCAGTACCTGCTCGACGACGATCGCAACAACCCCGCGCCGGTCGCCGCGACGTTGCGCTACTTGCTCGCGCCCGATGCGGCCGGGCGCGAGGACCGCAACATCCGGTTCATGGCGCAGCTCGGCGACGTGACCGAGCACGGCACGGCCGAGGAGCTGGCGCTCGCGGACGAGACGTTCCGCGTGATCGACGGCCGGCTGCCGTACAGCATCGCCGCCGGCAACCACGACGTGAGCGGCAATGACCAGCGCGGGGCGACGCCATTTCTCGCGACGTTTGGCCCGCAGCGGTTCCGCCACGACAGCACGTTCGGCGGCGCCTCGCCGGACGGATACAATCGTTATCACGTGTTCATCGCGGGCGGCCGGCGCTGGCTGGTGCTTGCGCTCGACTGGCGATTGTCCGACGCGGGGTTCGCCTGGGCCCAGCGAGTCATCGACGAGAATCCGACGACGCCGGTCATCGTGACGACCCACGAGATCGCGGATTCGACGGCGACCGGTGGCGCGGCGCTGTCCGGTTATGGCCAGCACCTGTGGGACCGGTTGATCCGCAAGAATGATCAGATCTTTCTGACGCTCAATGGCCATTTCTGGCCACCGGGCCGCACGGTCATGAAGAATGACGCCGGACATGATGTCCAGATCCATATTACCAATTACCAGGATCGCTATTTTGGCGGCAGCGGCATGGTGCGGCTGTATGGCTTCGACCTGGCGCGCAAGCGAATCGACGTGGAGACGCTGTCGCCGTGGCTGCTGGCCAAACGCGCCGACGACCGCAACGCCCTCGAGCGCCAGGAGGTCGAGCTGACCGACGACACCAACCGATTCTCGATCGCGCTGGACTTCGATCAGCGGTTCGCCAGCTTCGCGCCGGTGCCACCGCGCGCCGTGCGTCCGGCCGCCGAGCTCGTGGTCCCCGGCACCGTGGCGTACTGGCGGTTCGATGCCGCGGCGTCGGAGGGTGCGGCCGTCCCGGCGACCGCGATCATCGCCGATGCCTCGGGCAATGGCAATGACCTCAGCGTCGTGCGGCTCGGCAGCAGCGGGCCGTCGGCGTTGACCTGGACCGCCGACCACCACGATGATCAGCCGGCTCACGTCAGCCTGGTCCTCGATGGCGGGGGCTCGCCGACGCGCGGCGCGTACCTGCGGACCGCCGACGCGGCACCGCTCAACCGCATGCGCTTCGAGCACGGCTACACGATCGAGGCGTTCATGAAGCTGCCGCGGGCGTTCGACGACGGCGGTCACAGCTGGATGGGGCTGTGGAGCTGGATGGGGCGCAGCGGTGACGCCGGCAAGACGGGCGGCGAGCCCGAGGAGCCGGTGTCCAGCCTGAACGTCTCGCCCGAGCGCTTCCTGCAGTTCATCTCGTATCCCGTGCCGCGCAACGACTCGTCGACCAGCTGGAGCCACGCCGTCCCGACGAACACGTGGATGCATGTCGCCGTCGTCAACGATGGCCGCCACACGGTGATGTACGTCGACGGATCGCCGATCACACGCAATCCGCATGCGCCGGCGATCGGGATCTCGACGACCGGCTCGCCGTTCGTCATCGGCGGCACGCAGTTCGCGAACACGTTCGACCAGGCATTCTTCGGCACCGTGGGCGACGTCCGGATCGTCAACCATGCGCTGCCGGTGCGCGAGTTCATGACCAGCCGCCGCCGCTGACGAGGTGCGGTCGGAGCAATCGAACCGATCGCGCGCGGCTCGCGAAACGCGATCGGCGTTCTTGGCAGCTGCCAAGTCACGTCTCATCTGCTTCGCGGGTTCGGGCCGCTTCGCATCCGGTAGGTCGCTTCGCGCCGTGGGCTAGGTTGCGCGTCGGAGCGTGCTCTGGTCGGCCCTGTGAGATCATCTGCTGCGCAGGTGTGCCGGGGATGGCCGGTGTTCGCCGGGCCAAACCTGGCAGTCCAAACCTGGCAGCCTGGAACTCACGCGCCGGTGAGGATTTGCCGGCGTGGCCAGGGATTCATCACGCGATGGTGTGGTCGCGTGCACAAGGTGCCGGCATCCTTGTATGTGGCTCCTGGCATGGCAGTTGATGACGCGTGGTGGGTATGAGAGCTGGTGCTACCGTCGCGTTCTCCCTGTCGGCCGCTTGCACGCACCACCATGAGGTCCCGACGTTGCACCCGACCTTGGCCGTGACCGAGGCGACCGCGGAGCTTGCGGACGGTACCCTGGTGGAGGTGCACGCAGCGCCAACCCCCGAGGGCTACCGCTGGATCGTTCATGGCACACCGGCCGGAGGTTGGGTGTCCGGAACGAGAGTGGAGAGCACGAGCATCCGCAGCTATACGACGGTCAGTCATGTTGGTGGGATGGTGGAGGGACTCCTGCTCGGTGGGCTCGGCGGGGTCGTCGTCGGCGGCGCAGTCGGGCTGTCCAGAGGTGACGACACCTGCCCTGCGGAGTCGTTCTGCCTGTTCAATTTTTCGGCGGCCGACAAGGCGGTAATCGGCGGCATCGTGCTGGGGGGCATCGGTCTCGTGTTGGGAGGCCTGGCGGGCGCCGTCGCTGGGAGTCGCGACGTTTATCGCCTTGATCCGGGCCATATGCCGCGGGTCTCGGCCGCGATCGAACCGGGCCACGCCGGTGCGACACTGTCGTGGTCGTTCTGATCGCGCGGGAATGTGTCGCCACGTCGCGCTCAGCACCGTGGAGTGCTCGACCCTGCCGCGGTCGCCCGGACGTCGAAGATCGCGAGGTGTCCCTGGCGGACCGCGATCGCTCGCCAGATCGTCGACGCCGTGACACCGCCGCGCGGTATGGAGCGGTGTTGCGCTGTGCAACGCCGCGGTCCGACGCGCGAACGCGGCTGGCTCGGCCGCTGCACCGCCGAGTCGGATGCAACGATATCTGGCGTACATGGTCTGCGCGGTCGCGAATTACTCGCTCGTGATCGCCGCGTGCGGCAGCGAGACGAAACGCGAGACCCAGGGTGATCAGGCGCCGTTCGATCCGCCGCCACCGCCACCGCCAAACGAGATGTTCGCAGACATGAAGTCGCGTTTCGAGGCCGAGAAGCCGCCGTTCATGGCGCGCCAGCTCGCGCTGCTCGACGCTCGCTACGATCTCTCCGACAACCCGGGGCCCGCCGTGATGAGCCGCGGCAAGCCCGTGCAAGCCGGCGTGCGCGTCAGGCTGCCTGTCGGCTACTCGTGGGCCCAGCTCGCCGCGATGACACCCGAGCAGGTGATGGCCGCCGACGCGTTTCCTGCTGGCTTCCTGCCGCTGCCGCACCCCAGGCAGCTGGAGGGCGGCATGTTGTTCCCGCACGAAGAGATCGAGGGGATCAAGGCCCAGACCGGGCGCGATCTGCAGCGGTTCGATCTCGACTTCGATCTCCCGGACCACGTATTGCCGGAGTTTCCGCCCGCGATCTTCCTCACCACGCGCGCTGACCTGGGCGACGTCTCGCAGGGCCAGCTGGTCACGACCCAGAACTTCTATCAGCTGTTCCAGGACAAGCTGAACGCCAAACAGCTCGACGGCCTGCGTCTTCTGGTGTTTCCGTTCGCGCAGCAGCAGTTCAACCTGATCGAGGATCGCCGGTCCGCCGAGCCGCAGCTCGGCGTGGCGTGTTTCGACTGCCACGCGAATGGTCACACCAACGCCGCGACGCACCTGGTCGGCGACATCCGGCCGCAGGATCACCGCAATCGGATCGACACGCCGTCGCTGCGCGGTGTGAACATCCAGCGGCTGTTCGGCTCTCAGCGCGCGATCATGTCGGTCGAGGACTTCACCGAATTCGAGCAGCGCGCCGCTTACTTCGACGGCGACATCGACAAGGCGGCGCTCAAGGGGATCAGCCCACTGGACCGCGCGAGCCAGGTCCAGCACATGGCCGAGGTCGAGCGGTTGCTCGACTTTCCCCCCGCCCCCAAGCTCGACGTGTTCGGCCGGCTCAACCTGACGGCCAGCGACGCCGAGCTCCGGGGCGAGGCGTTGTTCCGCGGCAAGGCGAGGTGCATCGAGTGTCACAGCGGCGTGTACTTCACCGACAACTCGATGCACGACCTCGCGCTCGAGCGATTCTTCAAGCCCCGCGTGATCAACGACATGCTCGCGGACGGTGACGGCCCGATCAAGACGTTCACGCTGCGCGGCATCAAGGACTCGCCGCCGTACTTCCACGACGGTCGCCTGCTGACGCTCGACGACACGGTCGAGTTCTTCACCCTGGTCCTCAGGCTTCAGCTCACCCCGCAGGACAAGGCTGATCTCGTCGCGTTCCTCCTCGTGCTCTGACGAGATGTCGAACCTGCCGTTGCGGCATTGTTCGAGACCTCGGAAGGCGCGAGTGTTCGAGCGACGATCCCGTGCAGGTCACGGCGACAGACACGTCTTGAACGAGGCGGCAGCGCTCAATAGCGATCGTCGCCGGGCGCAGTGCGAACTTGCACTGCCCACATTTGGTGGCAGTGTTCGCGAAGCCGCGTCACAGCGGTGCAGCGGCGGGTCGGCCGCGGCGGCGATTGACGAATATCGACGGTGCTGATGATACTGCGCACGTGATCCGCTCCCACTGTCGCGCCGTGTGCGCGCTCGTAGCACTGGCAACCGCGACGACCGCACACGCAGAACCACTCGAGGAGTGGCTCGGCGCCCCCCAGACCTCGAACTTGGTGGCTGCGCCGCGCGGCGGCCGCATTGCGTTCGTGATGAATCACCGCGGCGTCCGCAATGTGTACGTGGCCGATGCACCGGACTACCGCCCGCGCCAGGTCACTCACTACACACAGGACGATGGACGGCTGATTACCGCATTGACCCTCACCCCCGACGGCAAGACTGCGGTGTTCGTGTACGGCAACGGGCCCAGCGACAGCGGCGCCGCAAACCCCACCGCCGAGATCGCCGCACGCAGCCAGAGCGTCCTCGCGGTCGACCTCGGCACCGGCACGAGCCAGGTGGTGTCCGAGGGGGTCGAGGGTCGGTGCGCCGATCACGCCGGCTGCACCGGCCTTGCCGTTTCGTCGGACGGTGTTCACGTAGCGCTCACCGGCAAGCAGGGGATCCGTATCGCGACCCTTGGTGGCGGCAAGCCGCTCACCTTGGTGATCCGGGGCAGCGCGAGCAGCCCGGCGTGGTCGCCCGACGGCAAGAGCCTGGCGTTCGTGCTGTATCGCAGCCAGCACGCGATCATTGCCGTGTATCACCTCGGGGAGTCGTCGCTACAGTATCTTGCGCCCAGCTTCGACGACGATCACAGCCCGTCGTGGTCGCCGGACGGCCGTCAGATCGCGTTCACGCGCGCGGTGTACCCGACCTCCGGTGCCGCCCTGCTGCCCCCGCGGACGATACCTTGGTCGATCTGGCTCGCCGACGTCGCCACCGGTGCGGCGCACATGGTGTGGAACGGCGGTGACCGGCCCGAGGACAGCCAGCCCGAGACGGCTCCCCCAGGCGGCTTCGGCGTTGGCGCCGGCGGTCGGATCTATTTCGTGTCCGAGCGCGACGGCTGGCAGCACCTCTACGCGCTCGATCTCGCTCACCCGGGCGCGGCGCCGACACTGCTGACGCCCGGCGACTTCGAGATCGACGACGTGGTGGCGTCCGCCGATGGCACCTCGCTGATCTACGCCTCGAGCCAAGGCGATATCGAGCGCCGCCACATCTGGCGGGTCGCGCTCGCCGGCGGCGCGCCCCGCGCCCTCACCCGCGGCGAGGGCATCGAGACGGCGCCGGTGCTGACCGGCGACGGCAAGCTGTTCTGCCTGGCCGCCACCGCGTCGCAACCCGCCATGGTCACCGCCATCGCCGACGACGGTCTTGCCCCGGCGCTCACCGCAGGCGACCTCCCGGCCAGCTTTCCGGCCCGGTCATTCCTGTCACCAACGACGCTGGTGTATCGCAGCGGCGATGGCACGCCGATCCACGCCCAGCTCCTGGTGCCACCCGGCAAGGGCCGCCACCCGGCGATCCTGTTTCTCCACGGCGGCCCGATGCGACAGATGTTTCCCGGTTTCCACTCGATGTCCTATTACCAGGACACCTATGCGATGACGCAGTACCTGGCGAGCCGCGGCTTCGTCGTGCTGTCGATCAACTACCGCGGCGGCACCGGCTACGGCCGCGCGTTTCGCCGGCCCAAAGGGCTCGGCATTCGCGGCGCATCGGAGTATCAGGACGTCCACGCCGCCGGCGCCTACCTGCGGTCGCTGCCCTCGGTGGATCCAAAGCGTGTTGCGCTCTGGGGCGGCTCCTACGGCGGCTACCTGACCGCGCTCGGCCTGGCCCGCGATCCCGATCTGTTCGTCGCCGGTGTCGACTACGCTGGCGTCACCGACTGGTGGTCAGACAGCGGCTCCGAGGCCAAGAGCGCCGCGCCCGACTTCACCGCGGCCCGCAAGGTGGCAGCCGCCACCTCGCCGCTGGCGTCGATCGCGGCGTGGCGGGCGCCGGTCCTGGTCATCCACGGCGACGACGACGCCAACGTCGACTTCTCGCAGTCGATCATGTTGGTCCGCGCGCTGCAGCGCCGAGGCGCGCGCGTCGAGCAACTCGTGCTGCCCGATCAGTCCCACATCATGTCGCCGTGGAGCGCCTGGATCAGAGCGTACCGCGCCACGGGCGAGTTCCTCGAGCGCGAGCTCAGGCCCGACCCCTGACGGCGTGCGCCGGTGGCGCCGCCGGAGACGATGCGGTTGCCCGTCGCGTCCGCATCCGCGCTCATCGCGCCGACGCCCGGCCTCGGTGCGTGTGTGGGCCCGGACCGCCGAGACGTCGTGACGGCCAAACGCCCGCTGGGTGGTCTCGACGCGGGTGACTTTGCTGGGACGGTCGCTTAGCGACGGGGTGACCCTACCGTCGCGGGCGACTTTGCTGCTGGACGGGACTTTGCTGCCGGGGGCGACTTTGCTACTGGACGGGACTGTGCCGTTGGGGGCGACTTTGCAGCGGGGGGCA